>NHCFR05603__coassemble_621_pt1 | contig 22829 bp, 17 predicted proteins | sample NHCFR05603__metabat2_high_PE_010 | metagenome-assembled genome bin NHCFR05603
AAGTCCATGCGAGGATGGTAGACCCGTCTGAGGACAATATGCTCGCCATCACGAATGACGGGCGCAAGCTCGGCCTCGACCAGCGCGTGGTGAACCCGCTGCTGCCTGACGAGCCGGGAACGAAGGTCAACCGCTGTGTGGACAACGTGTTCCGCATCTGGTTAGAGGGCGCGGACAAAAAGCTGACGCAGCTCATATTCTGCGACCTGTCAACGCCCGGTAAGGGTTTTAACATTTACGACGACATAAAAACGAAGCTGATCTCTCGTGGCGTACCGGCGGAGGAGATAGCCTTCATCCACGACGCCAACACTGATGAGAAAAAGAAAGCTCTGTTCTCCAGAGTGCGCTCCGGCAATGTGCGCGTGCTCTTGGGCAGTACGGCCAAGATGGGCGCGGGGACGAACGTGCAGGACAGGCTCGTCGCCCTCCACGACCTGGATGCCCCATGGCGTCCAGGCGACCTCGAACAGCGCAAAGGGCGCATCGCGCGTCAGGGCAACATGAATGAGACCGTCCATGTGTACAGGTACGTCACCGAGCAGACATTTGACTCGTATATCTGGCAGACCTTAGAGAACAAGCAGAGGTTCATCTCGCAGATAATGACCAGCAAAAGCCCCGTGCGCTCCTGCGAGGACGCGGACGAGACCACGCTGTCCTACGCCGAGGTAAAGGCGCTGTGCGCGGGCGACCCAAGAATTAGGGAGAAGATGGACTTGGACGTGCAGGTCGCAAAACTGCGGCTGCTCAAGTCCAGCCACCAGAGCCAGAAGTATCAGCTCGAGGACAGGCTGCTGCAATACTACCCGCGTGAGATAGCCGCGACGAAAGCAGCCATCATGGGCTGCGAGGCGGACATAAAGACGCGCGACGCCCATCCCGCGCCAGCTGACGGCCTCGCCGGCATTGAACTTCAAGGGCAGCACTACGACGAGCGCGTCGCCGCGGGCGAAGCACTTTTGAATATCCTGCCCACGGTGCAGGACACGCAGCCCGTTCACGTCGGCTCCTTCCGGGGCTTCGACGTAGAGGTCTCACTGGAGGCCTTCGGCAAGCACGTCCTCACGCTCAAGGGAGCGCTTGAGCACCACGTCGAGCTGGGCGCAGATGCGAGGGGCAACATAAGCCGCATTGAAAACACGCTGACGGCGCTGGACAAGAAGTTGGGCGCTCTCAACACGCGCCTCTCCGACCTTGAGCGCCAAGTCGAGAACGCCCGCAAGGAGCTGGAAAAGCCCTTCCCGCAGGAGGACGAGCTGCGCGAGAAGTCCGCCCGGCTGGTCGAGCTGAACGCCGAGCTGGACATGGAGAACAACGCCGAGCCGCAGGAGGCCGAAAAGCCCTCAGTGCTCGCCAAGCTCAAGGAACCGATACCCTTATACGAACCGAAACCGCACCAGGCAAAGGAGGCTTGCAGATAAATGACAGATGAGGAACTGAACACAGCATTGTATAAGAAGATGTTTGCCGAGCAGGAGAAATACCGCGAGTGGCTGTTGGGCCAGCCGCCCGAGGAGGTTTTGAACCACAGCTACGAGTACACCATGCGCGAGGACATACTGCTCAGCCTTGAATACGACGACATAGACGGCGCTCTGGCTAAGGCGTTGCTCGCGTCTCCGTGTCCGCTTGAGGACGTCTTTCAGGCTTTTGAGAGCGTTGAGGACGGGCACATGGCCGCGATACGCAACTGCATCATAGACCGGGCCGGCAAGGAGCTTGAAAAACAGCGCATGGCCCCGGTCTACACCCAGCCGCCGGACTATGCCCGCGAGCACGGTGAGCTGGACAAGTACCGCGAATCCAAGCGCCTGAACGTGCTCTGCAAGGAGGCCATAGAGCAGGCCGTCCGGGACAACTACCGGGATAACCGCCTCGACACCGACGCCGTCTGGCGTGACGTCACCGCTCAGTTCGGCAGCAAACGCGCAGCCTTTGTCCTCGCTATGACGGTCAGGGAAAAGGACTTTGACGGGCGCTTTTCGCGCGAGAATAAAGCCTGGGCAAAGACCCAGCCTCTCCCGCCCGACCCGGAGCGCCGTGGCCTGTATTGCAGCTATGTCGTGGACAAGGCCCACCCCGTCCACACCGACGCTCTCATAACCCACGCCCGCCGCGAGCTGGAGCGCGAGAAGAAGCCTTCGGTCATGGAGAAGCTGCAAAGTGCCGAGACGCCGCCACGTACCGCGGCAAAGGCCGCAGTACCGGAGCTGTGAGTCGAAAGCGAAATGTCAAGCTGGAGTTTTGGGTCTCGCCCGACGAGAAGGAGCAGATCGAGCAGAAAATGGCTGAACTCGGCACAGGAAACCTCAGCGCCTACCTGCGCAAGATGGCAATCGACGGGCGCATCCTGAAGCTCGACCTGCCGGAGCTGCGCGAGCTGCTCTCGCTCATGCGCCGGTACAGCGGCAACCTCAACCAGATTGCCAAGCGCGTAAACTCCACGCATCGCGTCTATGCTGCCGACATGGAGGACATACAGACGTCGCAGGCGAAACTCTGGCAAAGCGTCCGTGACCTGGTGCTCAGTCTGGCAAAGCTCAAATAACACGCCGCATCCTTGCGCTGTACGCCGAACCAATTAGAACAGATTTTGGTGCATTCGACCTTGCTTGCGGGCCGAGAAAGGCGAACGAATGAGAAAGCTGATATCCTGCAAGTTCAACATCGACACCACCATCACAATGAGAGCCGAGCTGGACACGAACTGACTGTTCGGCTTGAGCTGAATAATGATAGTATATACATTTGCAGATCACACCCAGACCGTGGAAATTTACTGCCTTTTATGGTATAGTATTTTTATCATACAGGTCAGGAGAATAGATATGGAAGAAAAAGCAGGGGGATTCGTCTCAAGCATCACATTCAACAACGGCGTCACTCTCGACGTGGAGAAAAACAGCATTGTCGTCTTTGTAGGCCCAAACAATGTGGGTAAGAGCCAGGCGCTGAAAGATATCTACAGTCTGTCTGGAAAAGGTCAAAACAGTGTGGTCATATCGGACATAAAACTAACTAAGAGTGGCGCCTCACTTTTTGATCTTCTGGACAGCATCTCAACCGGTCAAAAGGATGGCAAATACACCTATTACGATGTGCTTGGAAAACGCATGGTACTGACCGACTTCCTCACAAACAGCTTCCCCACCTCGCCATATTACGAATCTTTTCGCGATTTGTTTATTGCAGATCTCAACACCGCCGCCCGGCTGAACATATGCGCTCCGCCGCAGAGCATCACTCGGGACGCACCGAAAGCCCACCCCATACATTACGCAGCCTTTGGACCTGAGCATCGCAAATGGCTCTCCGACAATTTCAAAAAGGCCTTCAACATCGAAGTCACTCCGAACATCCTAAATGGCGCCAGTATACCGCTCTGTATCGGCGAGCCCGTAAGCCTTGGCGACACTTATGCCGGTGAGCAGGAGCGCATGGAGGCCTATGCCGATGTCCTCAGCGGTTACAAGCAGGTGCAAAATCAGGGCGACGGCATAAAGAGCTTCACCGGCATTCTGCTGTACCTGATGCTCGACTACTTCCGCACATACCTCATAGACGAGCCTGAGTCTTTCCTGCACCCGCCCCAGGCGAGGATAATGGGACAGATAATAGGCGAGACCCTGTCCGGCGACCAGCAGGCCTTTATCTCCACCCACAGCGAGGACATCATAAAGGGCCTAATCGAGGCCTGCCCGGAGCGCGTGACCATAGTCCGCATCACGCGCGAGGGAGACAGCAACTCCTTTTCCATTCTGGATAACGAAAAGCTCGGCACTGTCTGGAGCGACCCTCTGCTCAAGTATTCAAACATCATGTCCAGCCTGTTCCACAAAACAGTGGTGCTCTGCGAGAGCGACTCCGACTGCCGTATGTACTCGCTGATAGAGGGCCACCTGAAACAGGCCGCGGGCCGCTATTCTGAGACGCTGTTCATACATTGCGGAGGCAAGCAGCGCATGGCGCGCATAGCCTCGGCACTGAGGGCGCTGGACATAGACGTGAGGCTTATACCCGACATTGATGTCATGAACGACGAAAACATATTCCGCGGCATATTGCAGGCCTTTGGAATAGGCTGGGACGAGGCAAAGACCGATTACAAAACCGTTGTCTCAAACCTGCACAGTACGAAGGAAAAGGTCGAGCGCGCTCAGGCAAAGGCGCTTATCGGCGCTGTTCTCGACGGCTCCGGCCAGCAGTTTCTCAGTAAGGATGAAATCGCAAGGATAAACGAGGCTGTGAGCACGATCTCCAAATGGAAGGCCCTCAAGCTCTCTGGTACGGCTGCAATACCCGCCGGTGACGCCGCCCAAGCTTTCATACGCCTCGACCGGCTGCTGCGCTCACATGGCATCTACATAGTGCCTGTTGGCGAGCTGGAGCGCTTCATAACGACCGTCGGCGGTCACGGCCCCGAATGGACCAACCGCGTGCTGGATGCCTATCCGGACCTGAACGACGATGTATATGCAAGTATCAAGAGCTTTATATCCGAACTGGAGCTCTGAAAGTTAAGAGTAATAAAGGTTGAAAACCCGCATTTTCAGGAATCAGGCCCGGTCCAGGCAGGCTCACTTGTGCACCGGCACAAACGGCGGCTGCCGCGGGGTCCCGTAAAACACTCTTTCCGCAACATAGAAAAAGCCGAATGCGCAAAGCTCTCTCAAGCATGTGTGAGAGAGCTTTGCGCAAATTTACTTTGACTGTTCTTCAGAGGAGCCTGTACGGGCAGGCGTCGGAGGCGGTTTTACAGCTGGAAGCCGCCGTCTACCACGATCTCCTCGCCGGTCACATAGCTGGCCTCGTCGGAGGCGAGGAAGGCCACCACTTTGCCTATCTCCTCCGCACAGCCGAAGCGGCCGTCCAGCTTGACCTGGCTCAGCAGCGGGGCCTTGACCTCCTCGGGCAGATAGTCGACGGGAAAGAGATTGGAGTTTATCCAGCCCGGAATGACGCAGTTTACTCGTATACCCTCCGGCCCCAGCTGCGCCGCCAATGTCTTGGAGAACACGCGCATGGCTGCCTTCGCGCAGGCATAGGCAGAGATCGGCGGGTTGGTGCGCACCGCAGTCATGGAGCTGTTATTTATGATGACGCCGCGGGTCTTCCTCAATTCGGGCAGGCACGCCTCTATACCCTTCACCTGTGACCAGAAGATGGCCTCGATGCACTCGTCCCAGCCCTCGCGGCAGAGCTTGCCGGAGGCGAGCCAATTCCACTCCTCAAAGGGTCGCGTCGTGGTGTTGCCGGCGTTATTCACCAGCACGTCCAGCTGGCCGTACTTTGCAAGTGTCGCTGACAGCACGCGCTGCCAGTCATCGTCTATCGTGGCATCCGCGGAGAGGGCCAGTACATCCAGCCCCTCATCAAGCAGCTTTTGCCCGGCTGCCAGTATATTTTCCTCGTTCCTTGCGAACATGACCACCTTTGCTCCCTCGCGCGCCATTACCTGAGCATCAGCAAAGCCAAGGCCAGAGGATGCGCCGGAGACTATGGCTACCTTACCTTCGAGTTTTCCCATTGTACTTTCCTCCCGTAATCAGCTTTCACAGGCGGTAGTCGATGACTACCTTGCCCTCGTCGTTTTTGTCGGATTCGAACAGCTTAACGAACATTTCCTGCACCGTCACAGCGTCAGCGGGGATGCGGCGGGAGATGGTCTGCATAAACATTTCGCGGTTTGCCTCTATGAGCGCCAGCGCGTCATCGTACTCCTTCAGCGTAAAGAACCAACTTGGGAAAAGGCTCACCTCCTTGGCGAGCAGGGAGGCGGTATTGAATTCCACCGTCTGAGAGTGCAGGCCGAGCAGGACTATCGTGCCACGTACGCGCATATGTGCGAGCAGCTGGTCGAATGCATCTGTGCTGCCGAGGGCGTCCACGGCATAGCCGAAACCGCCCGGCGCCGCCTCGGCGAGTTTTTTGTCCAGCTCCGCATCCTTTACGCTGAAGCAGCCGTCCACGAAATCCAAAGCATTGCAGAAATCCACGCGCCCGGGGTTGCGGCCGACCATGTAAACTGCCTTGGCGCCTTCGAGCTTGGCAAGGGCGGCGGCGTAGATGCCGATCGGCCCGTTGCCCCAGACAAGCAGCGTCTCGCCCACGGGCATACCGCTGCGGCGCAGGCCGTGGAGGGAAACTGCGGCCGGCTCCGCGATCGCTCCCAGCTCCATGGGCATGTCGTCGGGCAGCCTGCGCAGCAGATCGGCTCTGACAGCCACATACTCGCCGTAGGCCCCGTCGGCAGAGACGCCCGGCACGCCCGTAAGCCCGCGCACGCAGAGGTTTTCCTGCCCGCTGAGGCAGAATTCGCACTCGCCGCAGGGGGTTATTTCGGGTGCGCAGACCATGTCGCCCTTCTTGAAGCCTGAATCGCCCGGGTCTTCCACCCAACCGCTGAACTCGTGACCGGGCGTACATGGCACGCCCGCGAGCCAGAGAAGATGGTCGCTGCCGCAGATGGCGGCGCAGGCCACCTTTATCACGACCTGCCCCTTCTGCGGGACGGGCATGGGCTTTTCCTCCTGCACAAAGCTGCGGGAGGTTTCACATGTGAGACTTTTCACTGACCTGCCCCTTTCTCAAGTCAGCGAGAGCGCCGCGTTGTAGCCGTCGTGGATGGCGTCGTAGATGCAGTTGACCTTGTTGGCATCGCCGAGTATAAGCACGCGGCCGGGATATCTGGACATCAGCTCCTCGCCCAGGGCGCGGTCAGGCCTGATGCCGAAGGCATGTACGGCAGTATCGGCGGGCAGCAGCTTCTCGCCCTCAGCAGTCTCCACAAGAACGCCCTCCGCGCGGAAGCCTTTTACCTTGGTATTGGGCAGCATAGTGACGCCATTTTTCATCAGTTCACGCATCAGCGTCATGAGGTTTACCATGACGCAATCCTTGGCCAGCCTGGGCAACGCGTCCAACACGGTCACCTTCTTGCCCTTTTCAGCCAGCTCCAGCGCCGCCTCACAGCCGGACATGCCGCCGCAGATGACCACGGTCTCGCCCTTCACGACGGAGCTGTCGCGGTGTACGTCGAGGACGTTAACGACGTTGGGCAGTTCGATGCCTTCGATAGGCGGGACGATGGGCTTGGAGCCGGTGGCGACGAAAATGCGCTCCGCATCCTCAAGGATGGGGCTGTCCGCCGTCAGCTCGGTATTCAGCAGCACCTCCACGCCGAGCTTCTTCAACTGGAGCGCGTACCAATCGAAGAATTGACGGAAGCGGTATTTCCAGTCCGGCGAGGCGATAAGCCTAGCCGTGCCGCCGAGCCTGCCGCTTTTTTCGACGAGCGTGACCTTTGCGCCGCGGAGCGCCGCACTGCGGGCAGCCTCCAGACCGGCGGGGCCTGCGCCTATGATGACGACCTTCTGTTCCGCAGAGCAGGGCTTCACAGCGGCGGCCTCGGCCTCGGCACCTGTCTCAGGGTTCACCGCACAGGTGATAATGCCCTTGGCTGTGCTGCGCTGGATACAGCCCATGTTGCACTTGAGGCAGGGCCTGACCTCCTCGGGCATGCCCTTGAGCAGCTTGTTTGGCAGGTCGGGGTCGGCGATGAGCGCGCGGCCCATGATGGTAATGTCAAATTTCCCGGACTCCACACCTGCGAGAGCCGCATCCGGCGTGTGGTTGCCCGCGTTCAGGATGGGCAGCTTCACGCCCGCCTCGCGGACCATGTCGGTGACATAGGCGGTATAGGCATCGCCGGTATAGTAGGGCGCGAAGATCTGGTCCATTACGTCGTAGCAGGCCACATCCACATCGAGCGCGTTAACGCCCAGGCGCTCCAGCTCGCGGAGGATCTGGACCGTCTCGCCCTCGGCACGGACGCCGGGCAGCATGTGGTCGAGCGTGATGCGGAAGATTATGGGGAAGTCCGGCCCCGCCTCCTCGCGAACTATCTGGATTATCTCTCGCACGAAGCGCATCCTGTTCTCGAAGCTGCCGCCGTAACCGTCCGTGCGGTGGTTCCAGCCGGAGCTCATGAACTGGTCAATGAGGTATCCATTGTGACCGTGGATGTTGACGCAGTCCACGCCGGCGGCGACTATGTTCTGGATGGAGCGGCGCGTGTCGCTCATTATCTGCTGAATCTGCTCGATGGACATCTCAAGGGTCTCGACGCCGGGCATGCCGAACACCGGCAGGACGGAAGAGGCGTAAATAGGCTCGTTGTTGGGGCTGAACTGGTTGCGGCCGTCGCCGGCGGTGATCTCGACGCATAGCTTGGCGCCGCCAGCGTGTACGCGGTCTGCCAGCCTGCTCAGGCCGGGAACGTTGTTGGGATCATACAGCTGCACAAAGCCCTTGTGCTCTGAGACAGGCGAGAGGCTGGAGGCGCCGGTGGTGATAAGGCCGGCTCCGCAGCGCGCCCTGCGCTCAAAGTAATCTATATATCTCTCAGGGACGCGGCCCTCAGAGGGGAAGGCCATGGGCGCCATGCAGATGCGGTTTTTCAGCAGCATGCTGCCGAGCTTTATGGGTGCAAAGAGGGGGAGATAGCGGTTGCTCATGTTATCATTTCCTTTCTATTTTGAGGGGCCGAGGCTGCGGTCCCAAATTCGACGCTTGATTTTAACCGGGGCTGATGCTATGATTGACCAAATTCGGAAGGGTGATGAAAACGAAAAGAGCCAACGACACAAAACAGGCCATACTCGACGCCGCCGTCAAGCTGGTGGAGGAAAAGGGCTATGCAGAGACCAGTATTTTGGATATCTGCAAGGAATGCGGCATAACGAAGCCGACGTTTTATTACTACTACAAGTCCAAGGAGGACATCTTCGAGAATTTTGACTTTCACTATCTCCCGTTGTCCGGCTACAGTGCCACGCCCCAGATACTGCGTGCGGAAAATGCCTGGCAGCAGCTGTGGATAATGTCCAAGAACGCGGTGGACCAGTTCACTCTCGTCTACGGCAAGCCTGTGCTGCTGGCGGCGATGGCGGCCGGGATATGCAAGGGGAAAAACCCGTTTATGTCCGTGCCGGATGATGTAATGGACACCATCGTTCCCTTCGTGGAGCGCGCTCAGCGTGAAGGTATCATCCGCTCTCGGAAAGGGGCCCGTGAGCTGATGGAGCGCTCCAACCTTGTCTTCGTCGGTACGATATACATGTGGGTCACCAACGAGCTGAAGGGCGACATATATCAGGAGATCTACGATTCCATGCGCATCATTCTGGACATCGACCCGAAATATGACTTCCCCATCGAGATGTATAAATAATGGTCCCGTTTTCGACCTCCTCGATTTAAGCACTTAGTCATATAAATGTCAACCCGAGTAAGAATAACTCTTACTCGGGTAATATAATATTTTACTACATGCACATTTTTGAAGGCTGGCAATTTGGCAATATATCTACGCCAACTATGTTTTGTAAATCATACTTTGAGGCAGTCAATGGCAACGTTGCTTTCACCAATACGAACCCGGTGACACCTCTCGCTTCTGCCGCGCACCGGCGCAGAGTCGTCTCTATGGGTGAGCCAGTCAATCTGCAGATGGCAAAATCTGCGACACCCAACATCCAGCGGACAGAGGCGAGGGCCTTTGCTCGCCGGCCCGAGTGCAAATAGGGTTTGTTTCTTTGGACTCTGACGCTCATATCTTTCATGGCAGCACGATTACCATTCGCCGATGCAAACTGCGCCGCTATATCAGGCGAAGTGATATATCCGCAACATCGCCACCGGCTGCTCTCAACCGCCAGTGACGGAGCTGCTGTATCTCATTGATATCTTGGGAGTTACGTCGCACGACTTCTTCGATGAGAACGCTGAACACAAGGATACGCTGCCGGCAAAGCAGATAACGGACATATTACGCGACGTTCCGGTACCCGAGGCCTGCCGCGGCATGGTAGCGAGTCTGTGTGAGTACTGCACGCCCTGTCTCTGAACGCGAAGGAACGTGGATAATCCCTGCAACCTGACGCATTTCCGCGGCACGTTTGCTGAAGCGCTGAAGTTAGCCAGGGATCTTGTCCAGAATGGCGTCAAAGCCACAGCCGTTGTGCGCATGGCAGAACTGATGCGCAGCTGCTAAACACCGCATTCTGTCCAGAGAAGATCATCGTTATTCAGATTTCTTCTTGTTAAACAAATGGTTCTAATTAACAGGAACATTTACAGCCCGAGTGACTGGATTTGAACCAGCGGACTCTTGAACCCCATTCAAGACGCAGTCTACGCCTGAGGAGGTGACAACATAGCAGTAACGCGGATCATACCCATGCACGGCGGCAAGAGCGTGGCTTCGGCACTCAAGCTCCGCACGGACTATGCAATGAACCCAGATAAAACTGAAAACGGAAAACTTATCTCCGCATTCGCCTGTGACCCACAAATGGCGGACGCGGAGTTTTTGCTGGCCAAGCGCCAGTATAAGCAATTCACGGGCCGCGAGCAGCGCAGCGATGTCATAGCCTACCAGGTGCGCCAGTCCTTCAAGCCGGGCGAGGTCACGGCGGAGGAAGCCAATCTTATCGGCATGGAGTTTGCCGAGCGCTTCCTCAAGGGCAAGCACGCCTACATCGTCTGCACCCACACTGACCGCCGGCACATCCACAACCACATACTTTGGAACTCCACGACGCTCGACTGCCGGGGCAAGTTCGACAACTTCTGGGGCAGCTCGCGGGCGGTAAGGGCGCTGAGCGACACGCTCTGCATCGAGCACGGGTTGTCCGTCATCGAGGCTCCGAAGCGCCGCGGCAAGAGCTACAACAAGTGGCTCGCGGAGCAGCGCCCGAGCCTGCTCATAGACATCCAGGCCAAGCTCGCCGAGGGCAAAGGCGCGGGCTATGAGCGCTGGGCGAAGGTGTTCAACCTCAAGCAGATGGCGCAGACCATAATCTTTCTCAAAGAGAACGGCGACATGGATTTTGACGAACTCTCGCGCAGAGCCGAGGCCGCGAGTGAGAAATGCAGCGCCCTGACCGAGAAGCTGAAGGCGACGGAAGCGCGTATGTCCGAGGTCGAGGAGCTGAAAAAGCAGGTCATCATCTACCTGCGGACGCGAGAGACTTTTCGCGCATATAAAGCCTCCGGCTACTCGAAGCGGTATTTAGCCGAGCACGAGCAGGATATACTTCTGCACCGTGCGGCAAAGAAGGCGTTCAATGATCTGGGGTTGAAAAAGCTGCCCACGGTCAAGGCTCTGCAAGCCGAGTACGCTGCCCTTCTCACAGAGAAGCGAGCCACATACCCGGCCTACCGCGAGGCCAGAGCCGAGATGAAAAAGCTTTTGACCTACCGCGCCAACGCCGAGGCTATACTTGGTGGAAAGGAATGCATTGCTAATACGCCTTCTAAATACGGGCATAGATGAAAGCGGTACACTTGTCATTTTACACAAGCAGTCATGTACCTTCTGGTGCTAATATACAAAATCATTGTTTTAGCATCTGTGTTTTGTTTTAAATCGACGATTTCTCTTGACATATCACAAAGGTTATGTAATAAAATAGTTTTTGTAAAGCGCTTAACCAAGCGCGACGGAGGGATTTGGGATGAGCAGACGCGTCACAATCATGGATATTGCGAAGCGCGCAGGCGTGTCGCCGGCGTCTGTTTCAAACGTAATAAATGGAATTGACAAAGTTTCGGGAGCTACAAGGGAAAACATCCTTCGCGTCATGCAAGAGCTCAATTATCAGCCCAGCCTGGTGGCTCGCAGTCTAGCCAAGCGTCGCTCGGATATGCTCGGGCTGTTGCTGCCCATAACAGAGGAAGACAGCAGCGCAAGCCTTCTGCTTCGGGATAACCCCTTCTACGGCGAACTCGTCAGCGGCGTCGAGTTTGAGGCTGCAAAACTTGGCTATGACGTGCTCATAAAGGGCGTCCGCATGGGCGAGAGCTGCCGGGACTGGATACTCAAGCGCGACCTCGACGGCGCGATATTCATAGGCAACTACACGCACGTCATCTCCGAGGAGATGCAGGCCCTGGGCCGTCAGCTCGTACTCATAGACTCTTATGACGAGGGCACCCAGCTGCACTCCACCGTTGGCATTGACGACCAGCAGGGCGGTTACGATGCGACGCGGCTGATGATTGACTGCGGACACAAAAGCATTGCTATCGCTGCATCAAACATCACCGTTGACGGCGCTATACATAGGCGCTACAAGGGTTATGTGAAGGCGATGACCGAGGCCGGTCTGGACGCCGAAAGCTTTATATTCCAGGACGCTCTCAGTTTCGGCGGCGGGTATAACATAGGGAAGGCGCTGCTGGAGCGCCCGGAAATAACGGCAGTATTCGCCGCAGCGGACATAGTGGCTTTCGGCATACTCAAGGCTTTTTACGAGGCCGGGCGGGTCATCCCGCGCGACCTGTCTATCGTCGGCTTCGACAACACAAAGGAGTGCGAGTACTCCATGCCCGCTCTTAGTTCCGTAGCCCAGTTTGCGTATGACAGGGGACGTATCACGGTGCAGAAGGTAGTCCAGGCCATCAATGACCCGGGCGCGGAAATAGAAAACATCATCATGCCGGTGGAGCTGATAGAGCGCGACTCTGTCGCCCCTCCCCACGAAAGGAGCTGAATGCCCATTTGAAGAAAGAGGCGATATTCCATCGCACATACTCCGAGTACAGCTTTGCCGAAGCTACGGACCTGGTCGTCATACGACTAAGGGCAGCCAAGGCTGACCTCGAAAGCTGTACGCTCTGCTTTGGCGACAGGATGGAGCCGAAAAGTCCCATCTCCATTACGGAGGCGGAAATGACGCTGCGCTTTTCAGACGCGCTGTTTGACTATTTCGAGGTAGAGATAGACCCAGGCGTCACGCGGCTGTGTTATTATTTCCGGCTGAGCTCCGGCGGTGAAACGTTGTATTATTATAGCGACTGCTTCCATGAACAGCCCGAGGAAAACCGCCAGCTATACTACAACTTCCACTACATACGCAGCGAGGACATGGACTCCGTGCCGGACTGGTGGAGGAAGGCTGTGGTATATCAGATCTTCCCAGACAGCTTTGCCAGCTCGCGCCGCCGCATCTCCTGCGAGTGCCGCGTCGAACACCTGCCCGACGGGCGGGCCTGTGCATCTAAGCTCGGCGGAACGCTGCGGGGCGTGACGGAGAATCTGGACTACATAGCTTCTCTCGGCTTCAACTGCATCTACCTGACGCCGATTTTTGCCGCCAACAGCCCGCACAAGTATGACACCATCGACTACTTTGAGATCGACCCCTGTTTCGGCAGCAAGGATGACCTCCGGCAGCTGGTATCCGGCTGCCACGAGCGCGGGATGCGCCTCGTGCTCGACGGCGTTTTTAATCACAGCGGCCCGGACTTCTTCGCCTTCCGCGACCTGGTCGAAAACGGCGAGGGCTCGCGCTACAGGGACTGGTATTATCCCAAGTCCTTCCCGCTGAGCGCCTCCCCCCTGCCCAATTACGAGTGCTTTGCCTATGTCGGGAGCATGCCCAAGCTCAACACAGGCAATCCGGAGACGGCTCGATACCTCATAGACGTGGGCCTGTACTGGATAAGGGAGTTCGACATCGACGGCTGGAGGCTGGACGTGGCAAACGAGATTAACCACGACTTTTGGCGCGCCTTCCGCCGCGAGATCCGTGCACTCAAACCCGACGCAGTGCTCATAGGAGAGATTTGGGATGACGCCCGTTCCTTCCTCGATGGAGAGCAGTTCGATTCGGCCATGAATTATAACCTCACCTTTGCCATCGACGACTTTTTCGCCTATGGCAGGCCCAGCGCCCGGGAGTTCATGCAGCGGGTCCAGCAGCTGCTGGTACGCTACCGGCGTCGCATACAGCAGGCGCAGCTCAATCTCATCGACAGCCACGATGTTCCGCGCTTCCTCACCAAGTGCGGCGGGTATGAGCGTCGGCTCAGGCTGGCGGCGCTGTTCCTGTTCACCCATCCCGGCGTGCCTATGCTCTTCTACGGCGACGAGCGCGGGCTCTCCGGCCGGCATGAGTCAGAATACAGGCGGCCCATGGACTGGAGCGGCGGCGAGTGCCCGCTTTCGGACTTTATCCGGGAGGCCGCGGAGCTGCGGCACAGACACGTCAAGGCCATCCAATACGGCTGGCGCGAGCTCTTTTCCGACGAGAGGGCGCTGGCATATGAGGCGGAGCTGAACGGCCACGGCTTCACGATAGCCATGAACGTCTCCGAGGCCCCAAGAACGATAGAGCTCCAGGCGGGAGCCGGAAATACGAGCATCGAACTTGAAGCAATGTCCGCAAAAATTCTCGAATATTGACGGCATTGCGATTTTTTGTCCTAGGTTAAGCGCTTTACTTGCAGCTATTGGCAAATCAGCCGAACGAATAAATTCAAAAAGGAAAGGAAGAAAAACATGAAAAAGGTCCAGAAAACTCTTGCGCTGTTGCTCGCCGCAATGATGCTGCTCGCGCTTGCCGCCTGCGGCGGACCCGCGCCCGCGCCCACCGAGCCTCCCCCGGCAGACACCTCCGGCGATACGCCGCCCGCGGACGACGGCGTGGTCGTGCCCGAGGAGGGCGCCTCGCTCAAGCTCTGGTTCGACAACGACAACTACAACGAGAAGATAGTTGAGCTCTGGAACGCCAAGTATCCCGACATCCCGCTCACGGTCGAGAACGTCGGCACCACCGACTCCCGCAGCAAGATAGAGCTCGACGGCCCCACCGGCATGGGCGCGGACGTCTTTGTCCAGGCGCACGACGGCGTTGCCATCTCCGCCCAGTCCGGCAACATTCTGGAGATCGACCTCTTCTCCGACGAGATACGCTCCGAGTTTGTGGAGAACGCCATCAACGCCGTGAGCTATGACGGCAAGATATACGCCTTCCCGCTGTCCATGAAGACGATAGTCATGTTCTACAACAAGGCCCTTGTGGACACCCCGGTCGATACCTGGGCGGAGATGAAGGAGTTTGCCGCCGAGTTCAACGACCCGGCGCAGAACAAATTCGCATGCCTCTGGCAGGCCGTCGAGCCCTACTATGCCCATGGCTTCCTCGGCGGCTACGGTTACGACCTCTTCGGGCCCACGCATGACGACCCCGACCAGCTTGGCTGGGACAGCGCTGAGGCGGCCGAAGGTCTGGCCTTCTACAAGACGCTGCAGGAGGACGTCTACCCTGTCGCCTCCGCCGACGCGACCTGGGACGCCATGAACACCATGTTCTCCAGCGGCGCGGCCCCCTACGTCATCACCGGCCCCTGGTCCATAGCCGACTTCACCAATGCTGGCATCGACTTCGGCATCGCCCCGCTGCCCAAGATGGACAACGGCGTCCGGCCCAAGACCCTCTCCACCGTCGATACCGTCTGCGTCAGCGCCTACACCCAGTATCCCAAGGCCGCCATGCTGCTTGCCCAGTTCATCGCAACCGACCCCGACTGCCTCCAGCTGCTCTATGAGACGAGGAACGAGCTGAGCGCCAGCATCGAAGGCCAGAAACTCGACTTCTACGCCAACGACCCCTTCATGTCCAGCATCGCCGTAGCCGTGAACGACGCCCTGCCGCAGCCCTACATTCCCGAGATGTCTAACGTCTGGGCCCCGTATCAGAAAGCTGTCATAGCGGTCTGGGATGGGCTTCAGACTCCCGAAGAGGCCCTTGCCGCGGCAAGCGAGGAATTTTACAGCTCGCTCGTAGTCGCTGAATAAGCCCCTCCAAACGGTTCGAGCAAAAATCCGCGCGCCCTCTCCCGGCCTGGCCGGGAGAGGGCTGAAAGGAGCGTAAAATGCCTCACAGAAGTCAAAAATGGTCAGCCGGGCTGATGAGCGCGGTCATATGGGGCTCAGGTCAGCTCTGGAACAGGCAGTACATAAAGGCGGCCTTCTTTTTCCTGGCGCAGGTGGGGCTTATCGTCTCGCTTCCGTCGATGATACACGGCCTTTGGGGCCTCATCACTCTGGGCGAGACAGAAATGATAATCGAAGGCTCCAAGGTCACTCCGGGCGACAACTCCATCATACTGATGATACTCGGAATTGCCTGGGCGATCATAGCTGTTGTCTTTGTGCTGATCTACATAGGCTGTGTTTCAGACGCCGTCCGTGACCGGGGCCGGATAGAGCAGGGGCAGCACCTCCAGGGCGCGAGGGAGTGGTTCCACCGCTTCCGTGACCGCTCCTTCCCCTACGCCATGCTCATCCCCGCCGTCATACTCATCCTCCTCTTTGTCGTCGTCCCCATCCTCTTCGGCTTCCTCATCGCCTTCACAAACTACTCGGCTCCGCACTATCTGCCGCCGCGCAGTCTGGTGGACTGGGTGGGCTTTTCAAACTTTGCGGATATGTTCCGGCTGCCCATGTGGAACGACACCTTCTGGGGCGTCCTGGGCTGGACGCTGCTCTGGAGCGTCATATCCACGCTCAGCTGCTATTTCGGCGGGCTGGGCATGGCCTGCCTCGTGAACAGCCGCCGCGTGAAATTCCGCAAATTCTGGCGCACCATCTACATACTGCCCTGGGCCATACCTGGGCTCATCTCCCTGCTCATCTTCCGCAATATGTTCAACGGCCAGTTTGGCCCCATAAACACTTTCCTGCGCTCTGCAGGGATCATATCTCAGAACATACCCTGGCTCTCGGACGCGACGCTGGCCAAGCTGGTCATCTTCGTCGTCAACTTCTGGCTGGGTTTCCCATACTTCATGACCATGATGTCCGGCGTCATGACCAGCATCTCGCCGGAGCTGCTGGAGGCCGCGAGGATAGACGGCGCTTCGCCAAGGCAGGAATTTCGCCGCATCACACTGCCGCTCGTGCTCTACTCCACCGCGCCGCTGCTCATTATGTCCTTCGCCACGAACTTCAATAACTTCAACGTCATCTACTTCCTGACGGACGGCAACCCGATAAACCCGAGCTACAAGTTTGCAGGCTCGACAGATATCCTCATAACCTGGATATACAAGCTCACAAAGGACAACCGCCAGTTCCAGATGGCGGCGGTCATGTCCATACTTGTCTTTGTGGTCATCGCCACCATATCCACCTGGAACTTCCTGCGCACCAAGTCTTTCAAAGAGGAGGACATGATGGGATGAGCAACTCAGCTTCAAATCTGCCCGCAAGGCGCAAAAAGTTTAGTGCCCGGGACATATTCGCCACCTTCGGCGTCTACGCGCTGCTCATTTTCATGGCTCTGCTCGTCCTGACGCCCATCGTCTGGATAATAGGCGCGTCCTTTAACCCCATGAGCAGCCTGCTCTCGGCCACGGCCTTCCCGGAAAATCCGACAGTGCTTCACTATGTTAAGCTAATCAAGGAGACAAAGTTCGTCTACTGGTACGCCAACACGCTGAAGATAGCCCTCATAAACATGGCCATCTCCGTCGTGCTCACGTCCATGACCTCCTATGTGTTCTCCCGCTTCCGCTTCAAGGGCAAGCGGGCGGGGCTGCTGTCGATACTCATATTGCAGATGTTCCCCAGCTTCATGGGCATGATGGCCACCTACAACATACTCTGGCAGCTGAACCTCCTGGACACGCACTTCGGCCTCATCCTCACCTACGCCGCCGGGCAGGTGCCCTACAACACCTGGCTCGTCAAGGGCTACCTCGCCAACATCCCGCGCAGTCTCGACGAGGCGGCAAAGCTCGACGGGGCCTCCAACCTGCGCATCTTCACGCAGATAGTGCTGCCGCTCATGAAGCCCATCCTCATCTTCGTCGCGCTCTCGCAGTTCATAACCCCGTGGATGGACTTCATCTTCCCGCGCATGATACTCTCCAGCCCGGAGAAAAAGACCCTCGCCATCGGCCTTTACGACATGATAAACGCCAACACCAACAACAACTTCACCACTTTCGCCGCCGGCGCGATACTCGTCGCTGTACCTATAACCATTCTCTACGTCTGCCTGCAAAAATACCTCATCCAGGGCGTCACCGCGGGCGCCAACAAGTCCTGAAATGGAATACCGCTTTGGAAACTGCCGCGTGAGCGTCCTTACCGAGCGCCTGCTGCGCCTTGAATACGACGAGAGCCGCGTCTTTGAGGACAGGCCCAGCCAATTCGCGCTTGACCGCCGTTTCCCGGAGCCCTGTTGCAGCGTAGAGTTCCGGGGCGGCCGCCTCGATCTGCGCTCCGACGGCTGCCATGTCATTATCGGCGGCGGGCTGGAGTTGGAGGCCCTTACGGACGGCCTGAGCTGGCGCAGCGGGCAGAAATTGAACCATTTAGGCGGCACGGCCCGGACGTTGGACAACGCCGACGGGGCCATAGAACTTGAGCCCGGCATCTTCTCAAGGGAAGGCGTCGGGCTCCTTTCGGACGACGGTCTGCTCTTCGGCGCGGACGGCGAGCTCCAGCCGAGGCGGCCGGGGACGCGGGATATCTATCTGTTCCTGTACGGCAGGCAGTTTGAGCGCGGCCTACGAGATTTTTACCGCCTCAGCGGCCGTCCACCGCTTCTTCCCCGCTTCGCCCTTGGCAACTGGTGGAGCCGCTTCTGGCCTTATACAACGGAGGAATACCTTGAGCTCATGGAGCGCTTTGCCGCCGAGGGAACTCCCTTTTCCGTGGCCGTGCTGGATATGGATTGGCACCTCACGCGCGTGCCGGAGGGATACAGCGGCTGGACAGGTTACACCTGGGACCGGGAGCTCATCCCGGAGCCGGACAAGCTGCTGGCGCGCCTGCACGGGCTGGGCCTGCACGTCTCGCTGAACCTGCACCCGGCGGATGGGGTGCAGCCTTTTGAGGAACGTTACGATGAAGTCGCAGAGTTTATGGGCGTCACCGGCGGCGAGACCATACCCTTCGACCTCAACGACCGCCGCTTCCGGCGCGCCTATTTTGAGCTGCTGCTGCATCCGCTGGAGGACATGGGCGTGGACTTCTGGTGGATAGACTGGCAGCAGGGCACGCGCTCAACGGTAGAGGGCCTTGACCCGCTCTGGCTGCTCAACCACTGGCACTTTCTCGACGCCGCCCGCAGGGGGCGCAGGCCGCTCATCCTCTCGCGCTATGCCGGGGCGGGCTCGCACAGGTACCCCGTCGGCTTCTCCGGGGACACGATAGCGAGCTGGGCCTCTCTGGACTTCCAGCCGCGCTTCACCGCCGCCGCGGCGGACATAGGCTTCGGCTGGTGGAGCCATGACATAGGCGGGCACATGGGCGATGGGCTCAGGGACGAGGAGCTTGCCTGCCGCTGGCTGCAATTCGGCGTGTTCTCACCCATCTGCCGTCTGCACAGCACCTGCAGCCCGGACGCAGGCAAGGAGCCCTGGCGTTACTCCCCTGAGATCGCAGAGATAATGCGCCGCTTTCTCGCCCTGCGGCACAGGCTGCTGCCCTATCTGCACTCCATGAACTGGCGCAGTCACCTTGAAGGTATGCCGCTGGTCAGGCCGCTTTATCACGCATGGCCTGATCGTCCAGAAGCCTACGAGTATCCCAACGTGTATGAGTTCGGCTCGCAGCTGATAGTTGCCCCAGTGACCGCGCCCGGCGCTGGCGAGAAGCGCGCCGCCGAAGTACGTCTCTGGCTGCCCGAGGGCCTGTGGTACGACTTTTTCACCGACGAAGTGTACGAGGGCGGACGCAGGCTCACACTGCGCTGTCCGCTCGAACGCATACCCGTTTTCGTCCGTTCCGGAGGGATAGTCCCAATGCAGGAGCCGGACTGCACGGAAGATTTACCGGAGCGCGTAACTTTGCACGTTTGGCCAGGTCAAGGCCGCTTCAGGCTGTGCGAGGGTGAGGAGCTCTGCCTTGAAGCTGCAATATACCAGAACGAGTCAGGCGTATACATCAAAGCCCGGTCAAGCCCTCCGGGCAGGAAGTACATCATCATCCGGCATACGTCCGGGAAAACTGCGCTCAAATGTGAGGAGGGATATTGAAAACCATAACAGGATAAACCTTGATCGCAGATGGGAAATGTCATGAAAGGCAAGCTGCGGAAAGGAGAACCATGAAAGAGAAAAAACGCATTCTATCTCTGCTGCTATCCCTGCTTCTTATCACCGCGCTGCTCCTTACACCCGCTGGCGCACAGGGCTTTGACACCGAACTATTGTCTGCTACGCAGAGCACTATTACAGACGACTACCTCGGATCTGTCACACCGAAGGATGTAATCTATCAAATAATAACTGACCGTTTCTACGACGGCGACCCGACCAACAACATTCCAGCAGGCTTTGACCCGGACCTGTTTGACGGCACCGGCACCGATATCCGCCTCTACCAGGGCGGCGACTGGCAGGGCATAATCGACAAGATACCCTATCTTAAGAGCATGGGCGTCACCGCTGTCTGGATCTCCGCGCCCTATGCCAACCGCGACCAGGCGACCCATGACGGATGGACAAGCTACCACGGCTATCATGCCAGGAACTACTTCACGACCAATAAGCACTTCGGTACGATGGCTGAGTTCGACGAACTCCAGCAGGAGCTGACGGACGCCGGTATAAAGCTGGTCATCGACTTCGTAACAAATCACTCCAGCGACAGCCGCTACGACGGCAAGATATACGAGCCCGACCGGAACGCTTCCGGCGAATTCGTCTTTGACGCCGCCGGAGAGCCGGTGGACTACAACAACGACGGCACAACAGAAAACCTCGTGGCCGACCCCAACAATGACACGAACGGTTGGTTCCACCACCTCGGCGACCGTGGCACGGACAATTCCACCTTTGGCTACCGCTTCAAGGAGCTGGCCTATCTCGCTGACTATTCCCAAGAAAATGCTGCCGTAGCAGAATATATGGAAGATGCGCTCAACTTCTGGGCAGAGAAAGGTATCAGCGGCATCCGCCACGATGCTACGCTCCATATGAACCCTGCTTTTGTCAAGAATGCAAAGGATGCTGTTGACTCCGAGAATGCGCCAATCACCCACTTTGGTTCTTCATAGGCAGGCCGGACAGCAAATACAGCGAGTACGCCAGTTTCCCGGACAGGACGGGCGTCACCAATCTGGACTTTGAATTTTACAACTCTGTAAACCAGACCTTCGGCAATTTCTCGCAGTCCATGACAGACTTTGCGAATATGCTCGAATACACTGACGACGACTATACATACGAAAATCAGTTCGTCACCTTCATCGACAACCACGACGTCACCAGGTTCAGATACGTGCAGTCAAACGACAAGCCCTTCCACGCCGCCATCGCCGCGCTGCTTACGTGCAGGGGCACTCCCAACATATACTACGGCACCGAGCAATACCTGAGTGCTCCCGACAGCGGAGCGGGTCGCATTTACATGGGCGCAGTCTCCGATTTCGAGTCTACTACCGCCACCCAGCTCATAAAAGCGCTGTCCGATCTTCGGCAGGAGAACGACGCGCTGGCCTACGGCACGACTGACATCCTGTATTCCTCAAACGACGTGGTGGTCTACTCCAGGCAGTTTTACTCCAAACAGGTGATAGTTGCAATAAACCGTCAGCCCGACCAGAGCTTTACCGTACCCGCACTCAACACCACGCTGCCCAACGGCACTTATAATGACGTACTCAACGGCTTGCTGTACGGCGAGAGCGCGACTGTCAGCTCCGGTAGCCTCCAGAGCTTCACTCTCGGCGGCGGCGAGGTCTGCGTGTGGTCGTATAACCCCGATCTCGGCACCGACACTCCCAGAATAGGCAACGTTATCTCGACCATGGGGCGAGCTGGCAATACCGTATACATTTACGGCACAGGTCTTGGTGGAACACCAACAGTCAAATTCGGTGACGCGACAGCCACTGTAGTTTCTGCTTCCGATGAAATGATAGAGGCCATCGTTCCCGCCAATGCCGCCGTCGGTGAGAACACGATAACCGTGACCAAAGGTTCGAGCGTAAGTAACGGCTTCACCTACACCGTGCTCTCAGGCGACCCGAACCAGGTCATTTTCCACGTGAACGCCAACACGAACTACGGCGAGACCATCCACGTCGTCGGCTCCATCCCCGAGCTTGGGAGCTGGGACACGGACAAATGCACCGAGGCCATGATGTGCCCGAACTATCCTGAGTGGTTCCTGCACGTCAGCGTACCCGCGGACACAACTTTCTCGTTCAAATTCATTAAGAAGGATGCAAACGGAAATGTTACCTGGGAAAGCTGCGAGAACAGGGTCATCACCTCCTCCAGTAGCCCGGCCGGCACCATTGATACGCCGGTATACACCTGGGGAGTAAATTACACTTGACCGGGCAAAACAGGGGTCAGGGTCTGCAAGCAGTCCCTGACCCCTGTTGTTTTTTACGCCTCTTGGAACTCCATATCCGTCTCCACATCTTCCAGCAGCTCGTCGAGCGTCATCTGCTGGGAGAGCCAGTCGGCCTCCTTTTCCTTCGGCACGATGACCGGCATACGGTCGTGGATGAAGCTGATGCCGTCGGCGGCTTTGCGGGTGAGGATGGTGAAGCGCGGCAGGGCTCCCGGCTCGGGCTTTGTGTAGAGGCCGCCGAGATAGAGGAGCTCCTTGCCCCGGGGCCGGATGGCGTATTTCACATTGCCGTCCGCGCGGCGCTCCCACTCGAAGTAGCAGCTCGCCGGGATGAGGCAGCGGCGCAGTTGTGCGCTCTCGCGGAAAAGCTGCTTCTCCGCCGCCGTCTCGCTCCGAGCATTTATGACGAGGCCTCCGCCTTTTCGCTCAAAGCCCCAGCGCATGGGGAACACCGCTGGCTTCAGCTGACGGTTGTTTGCGATGACCGCCGCCGTGTCCGTGGGGAAGACCTCGCCGGTCTTGACCTCGTCAGATTTGCGCTTCGCCTCGGCTATGAGCTCCGCCAGCTCCTCCATGTCGCTCTCAGACTCCACATAGTATCTCCCGCACATCAGCTCTCCCGCCTTTCCACAAACCAGCGCCCGTCCTCGTTGAACAG
>NHCFR05603__coassemble_669_pt1 | contig 21357 bp, 18 predicted proteins | sample NHCFR05603__metabat2_high_PE_010 | metagenome-assembled genome bin NHCFR05603
CCGCTTTTTTGTAAAAAAGCGGGGCAAAAAACTTTTAAACCTCAGGGCGCTCAGTCGCCGTCGCGGAAGTCCCAGGTGCGGTACTGGATGGCCTCCGCCAGATGCGCGGGCTGGATGTCGCGGCTGGCCGCGAGATCTGCTATCGTGCGGGCCACGCGGAGGATGCGGTCGTAGCTTCTCGCCGTGAGGCCCATCGCGCGGTAGGCATTCTCCATCAGCTTCGAGCAATCGGGGCCCAGCCGGCAGCCGGCCTCCAGCTCGCGCGGGCCCATATGGGCGTTGCAGTCGGCGCCCGTGCCGGCAAGGCGCTCGCGCTGGCGCGCCCTCGCGGCGTCCACGCGCTTTTTTATCTCACGCGAGGGCTCGGCCTCCGCCTTGCCCGCGAGCTCGGCATACTCCAGCGCCGGGACCTCGACCATGATGTCTATCCTGTCCAGCAGCGGACCTGAGACCCGGGCGTGGTATTTCCTTATCTCCGTCTCGGAACAGGTGCAGCGGCGCGTCGGATGCCCGTACCAGCCGCACTTGCAGGGGTTCATCGCGCACACCAGCATGAAGCGGCTGGGGTACGTCACCGTCCCCGCCGCGCGGGATACGGTCACTATGCCGTCCTCGATGGGCTGGCGCAGCGCCTCGCGCACGTCGCGGTGAAACTCGGGCAGCTCGTCCAGAAACAGCACGCCGTTGTGGGCGAGGCTCATCTCCCCGGGCTGGAGCTGCGCGCCGCCGGAGAGGGCCGCCGCAGAGGTCGTGTGATGCGGCGCGCGGAAGGGCCGCGTGTCCACAATTGGCTGAGCGCGGCTCGTTAGGCCGCAGACGGAGTGTATCTCCGTCGTGGCTATCATCTCCTCCCGGCTCATGTCCGGGAGGATGGAGACCATCCTCTTGGCGAGCATGCTTTTGCCCGCGCCGGGAGGGCCGACCATGAGTATGTTGTGTCCCCCGGCAGCCGCGACTTCGAGGGCGCGCTTTACGTTGGCCTGACCCTTGACCTCGGAGAAATCCGGCAGCGCGGCGCTCCCGCGCTCCGGCCTCGGCGCGGCGGCGGGCTCGATCTCCTCCAGGCCGCGGAAATAGTCCAGCAGCTGCCTCACGCTCGCCACGGGGTAGACCTCCAGCTCCGAGGCGAAGGCCGCCTCCGGCGCATTGTCCGCGGGGACGAAGAGCCGCTTTATCCCCGCCCGCTGTGCGGCAAGGGCCATGGGCAGCGCGCCGCGCACGGGCCGGAGCTCCCCGGCCAGGGAGAGCTCGCCTATGAAGGCGCAGTCGGCCGGCGGCTCCTTTATTTCGCCGGTGGCGGCAAGGATGCCGAGCAGGACCGGCAAATCGTAGACCGTGCCGCCCTTCTTGGTGTCGGCCGGCGCGAGATTCACGGTGAGGCGGGAGACGGGGAACTTCAGCCCGGAGTTGCGTATGGCGGCCCGGACCCTGTCGCGCGCCTCGCGCACGGCGGTATCGGGCAGCCCGACGATCTGGAACTCCGGCAGGCCCTGGGCGAGCGAGCACTCGACGGACACCTCATAGCCGCCGATGCCCTTTATTCCCAGCGAGCGAATACGAGAGACCACGGGCGCACCCCCTTGGTTTATTTCCCGAACGCCGTATCGGCCATGGCGCGCACGGCGTCTATCATGAAGCTGATGTCAAGCCCGGCGGTGACGCTGGGGAAGCCCTGGGTGAAGTAGCCCGCGGCGGCCTCGCCGGAGCCGCAGAACATGATGCAGGGCTTGCCAGCACTCTCGCAGGCGAGGCGGACGCGCTCTACCGCGGCGATATGGCGCGCATCGTCGAACCGCCCTGGGATGCCGAGGGCGATGGAGAGGTCGAAGGGCCCGATAAAGATACCGTCCACGCCCTCGACGGCGACGATCTCCTCTATATGCTCAAGGCAGCCGGCGGTCTCGCACTGGGGTATGAGCAGGGTGTTCTCGTTGGCCCAGGACATGTAGCCGGACATGCCCTGCGCGTAATTGTCGTCGAGGCCCCAGCCGCCGTCGCGGCTCGGGCAGTAGCCGCGGTTCCCGAGGGGCGCGAACTTGGCCCAGGAGACGAGCTTTTCCGCCTGCTCGACGCTTTCAAGCTGGGGCACGATAAGTCCGGCGGCGCCGGCGTCGAGCATTTTGAGCACAGGGCTGCGGCTTATCTCATCGATGCGCACGAAGGGCGCGAGGCCGGCGCCTGAGGCGGTGCTTATGAGCTCGGCGGCGTGCTCTGCGCCTATGGGGCTGTGCTCGATGTCGATGATGACGTAGTCGAGCCCGGCGCGCGCGAGCGCCTCGACGGCGGGCGCGCTCAGAAGGTGCGTGAAGGTGCCGAGCGACTTCCCGCCCGCCCTGTATTTCTCTAGGAACCTGTTTTTCATGCTGACACCCCCAGCTTAAATGTTTTTTGCCCCGCTTTTTACAAAAGAGCGGGCAGGGTCCAGGGACGGAGTCCCTGGCGTGGGGTTTTCCGCGCCCTGCGGGGCGCGGCCAGAGGCGCTGCCTCTGGACTCCGCCGCCTTTTGAAAAAGGCGGGCGAAAACTTTATTCCTTGGGTTCCACGATGGCGATATGAAGTTCGTCGAGCTGCTTCTGCGTGACCTCGCCCGGGGCGCCCATCATGAGGTCCTGGGCGCTCTTGTTCATCGGGAAGGGGATGATCTCGCGGATGGAGTCCTCCCCGGCGAGCAGCATGACCATACGGTCCACGCCCGGCGCTATGCCCGCGTGCGGGGGCGCGCCGTAGCAGAAGGCGTTGTACATCGCGGGGAACTTCGCCTTCACGTCCTCCTCGCCGAGGTTCACGAGCTCGAAGGCCTTTATCATGATGTCCGGCTCGTGGTTGCGCACCGCGCCGGAGGAGAGCTCCACGCCGTTGCACACGAGGTCGTACTGGTCCGCCGTGATGCTCAGGGGGTCAACTTCCCCGCGCTCCGCGGCCAGCAGCGTCTCCAGGCCGCCCTTCGGCATCGAGAAGGGGTTGTGGCAGAACTCCAGCTGCCCCGACTCCTCGCCTATCTCGTACATCGGGAAGTCCACTATCCAGCAGAACTCGTACTTCTCCGCGTCCATATGGCCGGGGCACTCCGCGCCTGCGAGCTTTATGAGCACGCCCGCCGCCTTCTGCGCCGCGCCCTTATTGCCCGCCGCGAGCAGCACCAGCGTCCCCGGCGCGAGGCCGAGGCCGGACTTCACCGCCTCGGCGATGGGCTGCACGAACTTGGCTATGCCGCCGACTATCTCGCCCTTTTCGTCCACGCGGAACCAGTAGGCCTTGTTCCCGGACTGCACCTCGGCGTCGGCGCAGAGCTTGTCCGTCTGCTTGCGGCTGCCGGCGTAGCCGGAGACGGCCACGGCCTTCACGACCTGGCCCTCGAAGGGGCCGAAGCCGCAGCCGGAGAGCAGCTCCGTCGCGTCCTGAGCCACGAGGTCTATGCGCAGGTCGGGCTTGTCCGTGCCGTATTTCTCCAGGGCCTCCAGGTAGGGGATACGCCTGAAGGGCGCGCCGCTCGCGCGCGAGTACTTGCCGTACTCCGCGAAGATGGGCGGCAGCACCGCCTCCAGCACCTCGAAAACGTCCTCCTGGCTGGCGAAGGCCATCTCCATGTCGAGCTGATAGAACTCGCCGGGGGAGCGGTCGGCGCGCGCGTCCTCGTCGCGGAAGCAGGGCGCTATCTGGAAGTAGCGGTCGAAGCCCGAGGCCATGAGCAGCTGCTTGAACTGCTGCGGAGCCTGGGGCAGGGCGTAGAACTTGCCCAGATGGTTGCGCGCCGGGACGAGGTAGTCGCGCGCGCCCTCGGGGCTGGACACCGTCAGTATGGGCGTCGTGATCTCCATGAAGCCCTGCGCCTCCATCGCGCGGCGGAGGGCGGAGATCACCTTCGAGCGCAGAACGATGTTCGCCTTCACCTCGGGATTGCGCAGGTCGAGGTAGCGGTAGCGGAGCCTCGCGGCCTCGTCCGCCTCGCGGGAGCGGTTTATCTGGAAGGGCAGCTCGTTATACCGGCAGCGGCCCAGCACCTCCAGCTTCTCCGGGACTATCTCTATGTCGCCCGTGGGCAGCTTCGGGTTCTTGCTGGCGCGCTCACGCACCGCGCCCTCGACGCTTATCGTGCTCTCGCGCGTCACGGCCTTGAAGGCCCTGACCATCTCCTCCGTCTCCGCCACGACCTGGGTCGTGCCGTAGAAGTCGCGCACGACGATGAAGGCCAGCGCGGAGGAGACCTCGCGTATATTCTCCATCCAGCCTACAATTTTGACGCTCTTGCCCGCGTCCTCCAGCCTCAGCTGGCCGCAGTTGTGTGTCCTTGACTGCATCATTTCCGCTTACCCCTTACTTTTCCTTTATGAGCGGCGTCCCGGCGCTCTCGGCCAGGGCCGTCTTTATCTTTTCCGCCGCCTCGTCCGGCGTGCAGCTTACCTGCTCGCCGCGCCGCATGTCCTTGAGGGCGACGAGCCCGCTTGCCGCCTCGTCCTCGCCGATGATGACCGCGAAGGGCATCCCCAGCTTCGAAGCGTAGGAGAGCTTCTGCTTGAACTTCTTGCCCTCGGTGTAGAGCTGGGTGCGTATGCCCGCCTCGCGCAGCTTTGTCGCCGTCACGGCGGCAAAGCCCAGCTCCTCCATCATGGGCAGGACGATGGCGTCCGCCGGGGCGCAGGCGAGCTCCGGATTGAGCAGCCCCTGCTCCGAGAGGACGTAAAACAGCCGCGTCACTCCGATGGAGATGCCGACGCCGGGCAGGGCGCGGTCCGTATAGTACTCGGCCAGGTTGTCGTAGCGCCCGCCGGAGCAGACGGAGCCTATCTCCGGGTGGGAGTTTATCGTCGTCTCATACACCGTGCCGGTGTAGTAGTCGAGCCCGCGCGCGATGGTGAGGTCGATGGCGAAGCGCTCTTCCGGCACGCCGAGGCCGGGCAGGGCCTCCGCTACGGTGCGCAGCTCGTCAACGCCGGTGTCGAAGAGCTCGTTTTTGCCGCGCATGCCCTCGAGGAAGGCGAGCTTTTCCGCAGTCGTGCCGGCAAAGCCGGTGAAAGAGAGCACCGCGTCGGCCTGCGCCGCGTCGAGCCCGCAGTCGCCCAGGAGTATCTCCCGGACCTTGTCCGCGCCTATCTTTTCGAGCTTGTCCACCGTGCGCAGTATCTCCGCCGGGGCGCCCATGCCGTGCATGGCGAAAAAGCCGCCCAGCACCTTGCGGTTGTTGATGCGGATGGTGAAGTCCCGTAGCCCCAGCCGCGTGAAGGCGCGGCAGATGATGGAGGGTATCTCTGCCTCGTTCATGATGTCGAGTCTGCCGTCGCCTATGACGTCTATGTCCGCCTGGTAGAACTCGCGGAAGCGCCCGCGCTGGGCCCTCTCGCCGCGCCAGACCTTGCCTATCTGATAGCGCCGGAAGGGGAAGGCGAGCTTGGCGTAGTTCGCCGCGACGTATTTTGCGAGCGGGACCGTCAAATCGAAACGCAGCGCGAGGTCCGAGTCGCCCTTCATGAAGCGGTAGATCTGCTTTTCAGTCTCCCCGCCGCCCTTGGCGAGCAGGACCTCGGCTGACTCTATGGCCGGGGTGTCCAGCGGAGTGAAGCCGTAGAGGGAGTAGACCTCCCTGAGCGTGCCGAGCAGGCGCTCCATCCTCAGCTGCTCCTCGGGCAGCAGCTCCATAAAGCCCGAGAGCGTCCTCGGCGTGACCTTTTCCATTTCAAAAACCTCCAAAAAACACACAGCGCAAGGGCGACGGGCCGATACCCGCCGCCCTATGGCGTGTTGTCTTATTTTTTCTTCGGGTTGACGATGTCGCGCCAATCGAGGTCGCCGCGGCGCAGGCCCTGGATGAGCACCTCCGCCGTCGCGGCGTTCGTCGCCATGGGGATGAGGTGCTGGTCGCAGAGCCGGGAGAGCTTGTTGACGCTGTCAAAACCCTCGGGGTTCGCCGGGTCGCAGAAGCAGAGCACGAGGTCTATCTCGTTGTAGGCTATCCTCGCGCCTATCTGCTGGGTGCCCTGCTTGTCGTGCAGGTACAGGGTTATGGGCAGGCCGGTGGCTTCGCTCACGAGCTTGCCGGTCGTCGTAGTGGCGCAGATGTTGTGCCCCGCCAGAATGCCGCAGTAGGCAATGCAGAACTGGACCATAAGCTCTTTCTTGCCGTCGTCTGCCAGCAGCGCAATGTTCATATTCCTTTCTCCCTCCACGCCTCCCGGAGCACAGGCCGGGAGGCCTCCTGTCACTCAAATGCTTTAGATGTCAATTATATTCCACATCTGTGAAAACTTCAACTGATTTCTTTACTTTTCCTCGAATTTCCGGGCCAAAAGGCTCATTTCAGCAGGCTGTTCTCGCGCTCGGCCGTGTTGCTGATGCTGCCGAGGCTGAAATAGGCGTCCAGCACGTTGCGGGCCATCCTGGAGAGGTTCGCGCCGGACAGGCCGCGCTCTACCACGATGGCGACGGCTATCTCGGGGTCGTCAAAGGGCGCGTAGCACATGAAGATGGCGTTATTGGTCTTGCCCTCGCCCAGCTGGGAGGTGCCGGTCTTGGCCGCGACGGGCAGGCTCACGCCGTTGTAGCTGTAGTTTCCCAGCGTGTAGTAGACGGTGTTGCTGGAGCTCGTGATGTCGTTGGCCATGAGGTACATGCCGCGCTGGACGGCGGCCCAGTTGTAGTCGGCGCTGTCCACGGTGGAGAGGACCTCCGTCTTATTCTGGTAGAGCTGGCGGGAGTAGTCGTAGCTGCGGACGCTCTTGAGCAGGGCGGCGGAGTGGCGCGTGCCGCCGTTGGCGATGGCGGCGCAGTATTCCGCTATCTGCAAGGGCGTGAACATGCTGTCCGACTGGCCTATGCCGGCCTGAACCGTGTCGCCGTCCACCCAACCGTCCACGTCGTAGTTGAGGTGGTTATCCGGGTTCGACATGTTGCCAGTGGTCTCCGTGAGCTCTATGCCCGTACTCTCGCCGAGGCCGAAGTCCTCGGCGTACTCCATGAGCTTGCGTATGCCGAGGTCGTCCGCCACGGTGTAGAAGAAGATGTTGCATGAGTCCTTCAGCGCCTCGGTCACGTTGTCGTAGCCGTGGGTGAGCTGCCCGTCCATCTGCGTGTATATCCAGCAGGCGGGGGCGTAGCCCTGGCTCTCGTACTTTGTGAAGATGCCGGTACACTCTATCTGCGTCTCGGTGTTTATGATGTTCTCGGTGAGGCCGGCGATGGCCGTGCAGGGCTTGAAGGTGGAGCCGGGGGCATAGGCGCCCATGAGCGCGCGGTTGAAAAGCGGGTCGTAATCCGCTTCCAAGAGATCGGCGTAGTCCTCGATGATGGTGGCGAGGTCGTAGGTGGGGTAGCTGGCTATGGCCAGGGGCTCGCCGGTCTTGACGTCCACTACGACTATGGCCCCGCCCTGGATGTCCTCCCTCACCTCGTCAAGGCGGCCCTCGGCCACGGCCTCGGCGTTGTCGTCGTTGCGCTCTATCTGCAGCTCGTAGATGCCGGTCTCAAGTATCCTCTCCACCTGCTCCTGGAGCTGGATGTCTATAGTGAGGTAGACGTGGTTGCCCGGCACGGGGTCCTCAAGGTAGACGGTGCTCGTGACGGTACCATTGGCGGTTCGGGTAACTCGGGCCTCGCCGTTAGTGCCGTGGAGCCAGTCCTCAAAGGCGGCCTCCACGCCGTCGCGGCCGACTTTGGTGTCGTAGTCGTAGCCGCTGTTCTCGTCCTCGGGGCGGTACTTCGCCATGTCCTCCTCGCTCATGGCCTGGACATAGCCCAGGATGTGCGCGGCATACTGCGTGCTGTACTCGCGCACGTAGGAGGTCTCGACCTCCACGACGTTGCCGACGACGCCCATGAGGTCGGAGATGAGGTCTATCGAGGCGTCCTCGACGAAGATGTAGGAGTTGGTGTTTATCTCATAGCGCACATTGACCGCGTAGCGGACGGAGGCTATCTTGCGCATCTCCTCGGCGGTGTAGCTGTTGGCTATCTCGTAGCGCGTGCGGAAGTAGCTCATGAGCTCGACGGCGGTGGTGTCCTCGTCGAGGCCCTTGGCCTTGAGGTAGGCGTCGAGCAGGGTGCGCTGTATGTCCGTCATGTTGGTGTACTCGAAGGGCGGTTCGAGCGTTATGGGCAAATCGTCCGTGTAGGTCTCGCCCGCGGCCTCGACCAGGTTTATCATCTGGAGGATGACAGCGTTGGGGTCCTCCACCTCGTCGGAGAAGAGCCTCGTGTCGCTTATCTTGAGGTTGTAGCACTCGCGGTTAGAGACGAGGACACGGCCGTAGCGGTCGAGTATGTTGCCCCTCGCGGCGGTAACGGAGGGGTAGCTGGTGAGGCTGTTCTGACTCTCCTCGTAATAGGCCGCGCCCTCGATGATCTGCAGCTTGTAGAGCGTGCCCGCGCAAAGCGCAATGAGCAGCACGACGACGAGGGCGAAGGCGGCGAGCCGGCTTGAGCTTACTAGTCTTTTCATAGCTTATCCTTTCGCTGGAACGGCGGCGGCGCTAGATTTTCTTTCTCGCGATCGCCTTGCATGGGAAATAGAGGGCCGCTGTCATGGGCAGGGACCAGACGAGCTGCACGACGGCGGTCCAGAGCATTGCGCCGAGTTCATGCCCCTTGAGGAGCAGCCCGGCCACCTGGAAGAGGACGCATACGGCGCCCGCCGCCGTGCTCAGGAGCATGTAGGCGAAAAGGCGCCTGTTCACATACCAGCGGGAGAGCACCCCCGCGAAAAAGCCCAGCGCCGGGAAAAGCGCCACGAAAAGGGCCGTGTTGTTGTAGCTGATATCCGCGAGGAAACCCAGCACCAGGCCGAAGGCCGCGCCCCAGACGCCGTCCTCGAACATGCCTATGGCGACGGCCGCCGCCGGCAGGAAGAACATGTTGACGCCGAAGAGCGGCAGGCTCGCGAATATGGAGTCCTGGGCCAGCAGGCACAGGAGCACATACAGCAGGTACAGCAGCGCGCGGCGCAGCTTTTCCCGGTTTATGAGGTCCCAGAGCATGGCAAAGCCTCCGCGTGACGGGTCAATCGACCACGTCGAATTCTTTGATGATGAACACCTGGACGAGGGTGTCCAGGTCCACGGCGGGCTGGATTATACCATACTCGGTCTGCCCGCCGGCCTCGCTCTGTATGGAGGCGACGCTGCCAATGACTATGCCCTGCGGTATGAGGCCGCCGGAGCCCGAGGTCAGCACGTCGTCCTCCAGGAAGAGCTGCGCGCCCTCCGTCAGCCAGGTGACCTTGACCTGGCCCTGGCGCATGAGGGTGTAGTCGCCCATCAGCATGGCCGCGGAGCCGTCCGCGCCCACGAGGGCGCCTATGCTGGTATCCACGTCAATGAGCGTGCGCACAGTGGCCGAGCTCTCGCCGAGCTCGGATATCTGGCCCACCAGCGCGCCGTACTCGTTCACAACGCAGTCGCCCACCTCGATACCGTTTCTCTCGCCCTTGCTTATGGTGAAGCTGGAGCCCCAGTTCGAGGCGCTCCAGGAGACGATCTTGGCGGACTCGTATACGAAGTCCGAGTGCTTCTCAGAGAAGCCCAGCAGGTTCCGGAAGCGCTCGTTCTCGTCCACGGCGTCCCGCCCGGCGCGGGCCTCCTCCTGGGCCTCGGCCAGCTGTATGCGCAGCGACTCGTTCTCGGCCTTGAGCTGCTCATACTCGAACAGATAGCCGTAGGCGCCGTCCAGCCAGTTCGTCACCGAGGCGGCCGCCTGGCGGATGGGCTCGCGCATCGTGACTATGGCGTTCGTCAGAAAGTCCGCCTTTCCGCCCATGACCCGCCCCGCGAGCAGCGCGACGAGCACGACGGCGATGATGACGACGCCGAGCCTTATGCCGTTTTTCTTCAGATATTCCTTCAAAGCAGCTTCACACCCACTTCAGCGAGCATTTTGCCCAGCCTGCACAAAGGCAGGCCCATGACGTTGAAAAAGTCGCCCGTGATGCCCTCGACAAAGAGCGAGGCATAGCCCTGCGCGCCGTAGGCCCCGGCCTTGTCCATGGGCTCCCCGGTGGCTATGTAGGCGGCGATCTCCTCATCCGAAAGCGCGCGGAATCTCACCAGCGTCCGCTCCGCGCCCCTGAGGGCGCGCCCGCAGCTGAGGACCGTGACCCCAGTCCAGACCTCGTGTTCCCGGCCCGAGAGCGCGCGCAGCATCTGCGCCGCCTCCGCCTCGGAATGGGGCTTGCCCAGGAGCCGGCCGTCCAGCCAGACGATGGTGTCCGCAGCTACTATGACGTTTTCCGGCCCGGAGTGTTCCGCGACCTCGCGGGCCTTCGCCTCCGAGAGTACGAGGACCGTCTCCTCCGGCCCCGCGTGCTCGGGCGGGTTCTCCCCGCCCCGGGCGGGACGGACTTCAAAAGCCAGGCCCAGCATCTCCAGCAGCTCGCGCCGCCTGGGAGAACCCGAAGCCAGTATTATGCTCATCTATTCAACACCTCTGTAGTAAAGTCCGCGCGTGAGGCCGTTGGGCCTGTATTCGCTCTCGCCCAGGAAGCTCTTTGCCACCTCGACGCACTCGCGCGCGCCCTCGTTCGTGAAGAGCAGCCTGAGGCCCCGCGCGCCGGCCTGGCGCGCCTCCTCCAGCCGGTCGCCCAGGAAGAGCTTCGACGGCCCGTAGACCGCATTGCGGCAGACCGCCTCCCGGAGCACGGGATATACCCCGCCGAAGTCGTCGCTCATCCGCGAGGGCGTGCCGCAGGCGCAGCGGCCCGCGCTGGTCTTGATGAGGCAGCGCTCCGTCAGCATGGCGGGCAGCCGCCCGTAGACTATTATCTCCGTATCCAGGGGCTTGGATAACAGCTTTATCTGCTCCATGGTCAGTTCGAAGGAGGCCGTGGCGGAAAGCAGGCCCGCCCTGGCGGCTATCTCCATGGAATAGGAGTTGAAGACGTTGAGAGAGTAGTCCCCGCGCGCGTCCATCCCCGCCATCCTGGCGAGGGCGACGTGGCCGAGGCTGCCTATGAGCGCCTGGGTCACGCCCGCGGAGCGGGCCTTCTCCAAAAGCTGCGCCGTCTGCCGCAGCTCCGCGTCGCGGATGATGCGCGGCAGGACCACGACAGGCGCGGATCGGGCGGCGGTGAAGGGCTCAAGCCGCTCCGGCTCCGCCGCGAGGACGGGCAGGGGGACGTATATGTAGTCCGGCCCCAGCGCCGCGAGCTCCGGCGTCAGCTGCTCTGCGTGCATGACCTCAAAAATGAGGGCGGGCCTGTCCACAGGCGGCTTGCCCCCCTCGGGGACGGGCAGGCGGCCCGTGCGCATGGCCGGGGCCTCGCCCCGCTTGGCGCTCAGGGCATGGATGAGCTCCCGGCGCGCCTGTTGCAGCGTGCCCTCGGGCAGCATCAGCCCCGGTCCGAGCATGACGTTCACGTTTTCGCAGGCGTAGGGCGTGCCGGAAGTGCGGCGCAGCTCCGCCTCGACGGAGCGGCGGCTCAGCTCCGGGCCCACGGCCTTCATGGGCTCAGGCCCGTTCCAGACGGCCCTGTTGCCGTTCTCGTCCTGTATGCCGCTCCTGAAGGGCCTCCCCTCCTGGATGAGTGCGAAGAACTCCACCTTGACCCGGCGCAGCTCCGTGTCCGCATAGACGCGGCGCACGGCGCCCATGGCGCGCTCGGCGTCCCTGTCGGGGCCGCCGGGCAGGCTCAGCATGTCCTCTTCGAGCGCCGCGCCGCGCAGGTAGGCGTCCGTCCCCTCCCGGCCTGTGAGGATGAGCTCCAGCTCGTCCTTCTCCCCCGCCGTGGGCTTGCGCGAATCCCGCGCGCATTTGACGCAGACCTCAGTGAGCTTCGCCAGCTGCTCCGGGCGCTTCATGCCCCGGCCGACGGCGGCGCAGGCTATGCCCATGGCCTCAAGCTCCGGGATATAGTCGAGGCCGCTCGTGTCCTTGAGGCTGAGAGGATAGTCGTCCATCCTGCCGCCGAGGGAGTATTTCTCCCGGCACAGGCCCGGGCAGTCCCCGCGATTGGCACTTCCGCGGCCGTTTATGGAGGCCATATAGCACTGGCCCTCCCAGGAGGAGCACAGCGCCCCCTGGACCGTGACGCCCAGCTCCACGCTGCTGCGCCGCGCCAGGGCTGCGATGTCCTCCAGCGTCAGCTCCCTCGGGAGCATGACCCGCGCCGCGCCCAGCTGGGCCGCGGCCTCCAGGCCCGCCGCGTTGTGGATGCCGAGCCGCTCCCCCGCAAAGGCGCGCAGAAGCGGCGCCACGGCCTTCGCCGCGGCCAAGAAGCCCCAGTCCTGGGCTATGACGGCGTCCACGCCCGCCTCGCAGGCGCTGCGGACAAAGTCCGCCGCCGCAGACATCTCCGAGTCCGCCACCAGCGTGTCGAGCTCCGCGTACACACGGCAGCCGCGCACGCGGCAATAGCGCACGGCCCGCGCGAATTCCGACTGCGTGAATCCGCGCGCCCCTGCGCCGCCAAAGCGTATGCAAACCGCGTCCGCCCCGTTCTGCACGGCGGCGATGAGCGCCTCCGTGCCCGGTGCGGGAGTCAATACCTCAAGCATGGCCTGTCTCCCGGAGATGAAGAATTACAATTTGATTACATACGGAACTCATTATAGCACAAGTATGCCCCTTGCTACAAGTCAAAAAAAATGATAGAATGTATGTCCAACCTGGGATAAGGATATGTTTGCAATGGGAGACGGAAGCTACCGGCTGAGCGCGGCGGTCTGCGCCATGCCGGCCTCTGACGCGGACAAGCTCATAGCTGCGGGCAGCGGGGACTGCGCGCTGCTGTACATATATCTTCTGCGCTGCGGCCCGGCGCCGGATGAGGAGCTCTGCCGGGCTCTGGGCATGGACGCGGGGCGTCTTGCGGCCGCGGCCGGCAAGCTGCGCTCCCTTGGTCTGCTGGCCACGGGCGCCCAGCGCCTGCCCCCCGCGCAGGAACTGCCGCAGTACACCTCCGAGGAGGTCGTGCGCCGCACTGGGGAGGACCCCGCCTTCCGCGGCGTGCTCTCGGAGGCGGAGCGCCTGCTGGGGCACACGCTCTCCGGCGCGGACACACGCACGCTCTTCGGCATCTACGACTTCCTGGGCCTGCCCGTGGACGTCATGATGCTGCTCATGCACCACTGTGCGGAGGAGTGCCGCCTGAAATACGGCCCCGGCCGGGTGCCGACGGTGCGGCAGATAGAAAAGGAAGCCTACGTCTGGGCCAACCGGGAGATAATGACCTTCGAGCAGGCGGAGGAATACATCCGCGCCCGCGCCCGCATGCGGGAGGCTGCGGAGGAGGTCAAGCGGGCCCTGGGCATCTCCGGCCGGGACTTCACGCCGACGGAGCGGAAATACGTCGAGAGCTGGCTCTCGCTCGGTTTCGGCCCGGAGGCGCTGGAGCTGGCATATGACCGGACGGTTACGAACACCGGCCAGCTCAAGTGGAGCTACATGAACAAGATCGTCCTCAGCTGGCAGGAGAAGGGCCTGCACAGCCCGGAGGAGATAGAAAAGGGCGACGCTCCGCGCCGCGCGGCCGCGGAAAAGCGGCCCGCAGTCAGGCAGGGCGGCGACCTCGAACTCATGAAGAAGGTATACGACAAGGTCCGCCGGGGCTGAAGGAAGGGAGGCGGCAGGCATGGACTACAACGGAAAACTGCTGGCCCGGGCGCGCGCTCGCCTGGCCGAGCAGCGGGAGCGCAACGCCGCCGAGCAGCGGCGGCGCATGGAGCTGGCCTACGCCCGCCTGCCCCGCCTGCGCGGCCTGGACAGGCAGCTGCGGATGCAGATGATAGACCTGGCGCGCCTCGCCATGGCCCGCGGCCCCGAGGCCCGTGAGAGCATAGAGCGGCTGAAGCGCGAGAACCTCGCCCTCCAGGCCGAGCGCGCGGAGCTGCTGGCCTCCGCCGGCCTGCCCGCGGACTACACGGACGAGATATACTCCTGCCCCATCTGCCGGGACACGGGGCTCGACGGCACGGAGCTCTGCTCCTGCCTCAAAAAGCTCTACAAGCGGGAGCTCACGCAGGAGCTCAGCGGCCTGCTCCACGGCGGGCAGGAGAGCTTTGAGAGCTTCGACCTCGGCTGGTACGACGCCTTGCCCGACCCCTGCACAGGGGAGAGCCCGCGCGAGTGCATGGCCCTCGTGCTTGAGACCTGCCGGGAATATGCGAAGAACTTCGGCCCGGGTTCCCCCAACCTCATCTTCATGGGCGGCCCCGGACTGGGGAAGACCTTCCTTTCCGCCTGCATAGCGCGGGTCGTGGCTGAGCGGGGCTTTTCCGTGGCCTATGAATCCGCCTCGGCGGCGCTGGGCGCTTTCGAGGCCCAGCGCTTCTCCAGGGACACAGCCGAGGGCGAGTCCGCAGCCTCTCGTGTGCGGGAATATCTGGGCTGCGACCTCATGATACTGGACGACCTCGGCACTGAGATGGTGACCTCCTTCTCCGTCTCGGCGCTCTACCAGCTCGTAAACACCCGCCTCGGCGCGGGCAGGCAGACCATCATCAGCACGAACGCCGGCTTTGACGAGCTTGCGCGCAAATACGGGCCGCAGATCATGTCCCGGCTTGAGGGAGAATACCTGCTCCTGCCCTTTTCCGGGCGGGACATCCGCCTGCTGAGAAAGGAGCGCGGGATATGAGACAGCATGAAATAACCCGCGCGCGCCCCCTGCTGGACAGCCGCGGGAACATAGCCGAGCCGGGCTACGCCAAACGGCTCCTGCCCGTCTACCGCCGCGCGGACGTCAAGGCCCCGGCCTACAGGATAAAGGAATGGGACTACTACCTTGTGAACAACGGCCGCTATGCCCTGGCGCTCACGGTTGCCGACAACGGCTACATGGGCATGGACAGCATATCCTTCCTGGACTTTGAGAACCACTGGCAGCAGACGCTCTCGCCCATGTGCGCCTTCCCCATGGGCCGGCGGAAGCTGCCCGAGAGCTCGCAGACGGGGGACGTGGCCGTCTCCGGCAAGGGCTACGAGCTGGCCTTCCGCCACACGTCCGAGGGCCGGCTGCTGCTGTTCAAAATGGAGAACTTCGCCTCCGGCCGGCCCATAGAGGGCCGCGTCCTCCTGACGGAGGAGCCGGAGGAGAGCATGGTCATCTGCACGCCCTTCCACAAGCGCGGGCATTTCTACTTCAACCAGAAGATAAATTGCCTGCGCGCCTCCGGCTGGGTCAGCGTGCGCGGCCAGCGCCGCGAATTTGAGCCGGAGACGGCCTTCGCCGTCCTGGACTGGGGCCGCGGGGTCTGGACCTATCACAACACCTGGTACTGGGGCAGCGCCTCGGGTCTGGCCGAGGGCGAGACCTTCGGCTGGAACATAGGCTACGGCTTTGGGGACACCTCTGTGGCGACGGAGAACATGCTCTTTTTCGCAGGCAAGGCCCACAAGCTCGGGCGGGTCACCTTCAACATCCCGCGCCGCGGCGGGGAGCTCGACTATATGTCGCCCTGGACCTTCTCAAGCGACGACAGCCGCTTTGAGATGGACTTCCGCCCCGTCCTGGACCGGGCGGCCTGCACGGACTTCCGGCTGCTGAAAAGCGATCAGCACCAGGTCTTCGGCCGCTTCACGGGCACTGCCGTCCTGGACGGTGGGCGCAGGATAAGGGTGAAGGACTTCCCCGGTTTCGCAGAGCGCGTGGAGAACAAGTGGTAAATTAAAAAAGGGACCGCCAGGGCGGTCCCTTTTTTATCGTTATTCCAGATCCAGCCTCCGGCTGAGCATCCGCGCCGTGATAAGGTAGAGCACGACGCAGTATACGGCGTTGAGCGCGATGCCGCCAATGAGCAGCGCGTGGCCGAACTGGGCCAGGGCCTTGAGGTTCAGCACAGAGACGAAGCCGCGCAGGCTGTAGCCCGTCACGACGGCCAGCAGCATGGTCAGCACCTGGGAGAGCAGTCCGAAGCCCAGGAAAACGCCCAGAGAGGCGAGCAGCTTGTGCCTGGGCAGGCTGTGGCCTATGGCCAGGGAGGCATAAAACAGCAGGCAGCTCGACATCGAGCCCAAAAGCAGCAGCACGCAAAGTTCGAGCACAACGCTCACGAGCTCCGCCGCGCCAATGCCGTAGGCCAGGCTGAGCCGCTCAAAGAGCACGCGCAGCTCCGAGAGCACCTGCGCCCATATCTCAGCCCGGAAGGCCACGCCAAACAGGCAGCCATAGATAAAAACGCTCGTCACCGTCATCCAGCAAACGGCGGCTATGAGCTTGGAGCAGATGAGCTGATGCACGCTCACCGGCAGGGTGTGCATGAGATAGCCCTCGCTGCACAGCAGGTTCCTGTAGAAGCGGTAGACAACGAGCACCACCGTCACAGCGGCCAAGGCCATGACGCTCAGGAAAAACAGCACGACGAAGATGGCCGCCAGGGCTGCGGCGGCCCGCCCGGCCTGGCCCGCGCTCAGGATGCGGATGCTGAGGCCCGCGGCGGCAGCCATGACCAGCAGCAGGCAGAGCAGGGGCAGCAGGTAGCGCCCCGTCGCGGCAAATTCGTATTTGAGCAGCTTTCTCAGCATCTGAACACCTCCCGGAAGAGGGCGTCCACGCTCCTGCCCTCCCGCTCGCGCAGCTGCGCGGCGGGCGAGGCGAGCTTCACCATGCCCCGGTCGAGGAACACGACGTCGTCCAGGATGCGCTCGACGTCCGAGATGATGTGCGTCGAGATCACCATCGCCGCCTCCGGCGGGCGGCAGGCCGTGATAGTGTCCAGCATGAAGTCCCGGGAGGCCGGGTCCAGGCCGCCGAAGGGCTCGTCCAGGAGGTAGAGCCGCGCGCGGCGGCTCATGACCAGCGCAAGCTGGACCTTCTGCCTTGCGCCCTTTGAAAGCTGGCGCAGACGGCGCTTTCCGTCTATCCCCAGACGCGCAAGGAGCTCCCCGGCCCGCGCGGCGTCAAAATCGGCGTAGAAGTCCGCATAAAAGGCCGCAATCCGCTCCACGCTCATCCACTCCGGCAGGCAGAGCCGCTCCGGCATGTAGGAGACCTGCGCCCGAGTCTCAGGCCCCGGAGCCGCGCCGAAGACGAGTATCTCCCCGCCGCTCGGCCGCAGCAGTCCGTTGGCCAGCTTTATGAGCGTCGTCTTCCCGCTTCCGTTGGGCCCCAGCAGGCCCAGTATCCGCCCCGGCTCCGCCGCCAGCGTCACCCCCTCCAGGGCGCGCACCGGCCCGAAGCTCCGGCTCAGCTGCCTGCATTCCAGCTCTGCCATGGCCTCATACCCCCTTTGCTCCGAACTTCTCTTTCCCCTCTATTCAATAACATTTCAAGGCCCCCTGTCAAGGGGGCTTTACATTTTCGCAGGGGCTGATATAATTATTGACGCGTCAATTATTGATATGTCAATTTAGGGGAGGTCCTGAGATGGAAAAGACCTTTCACATGCTGCTCTACCGGGCCTTTCACGCGCAGAGGGCGGCGCTGCGCCCGCACATGGCGGAGCTTGGCCTGGGCCCCGGGCAGCCGAAGCTGCTCAGCTACCTGGCCGCGCATGGCCCGAGCCGGCAGAAGCAGCTGGCGGACTACTTCGATGTGGACCCCGCCGCTGTCTCGCGGATGGTGGAGGGCCTCAGGCGCGGCGGCTTTGTCACAACGCGCCCGGACGAGAGCAGCCGCCGCTGCGAGCTGGTCGAGCTTACGGAGCAGGGGCGCGAGGCCCGCGCGGCCTGGGCGGAACACTGCCGCGCGATGGAGGAGCGGATGCTCCGCGGCTTCGACGCGAGGGAACGGGAGCTCTTTGCGGATCTCCTAGCCCGCGCGGCGCGGAATCTCAGGGCGGAGGAGGCGGAGAAGGTATGAAAGACCTGCGCCGCCTGCTCACCCTCTTCGGGGAGTACAGGCGGGACCTCTTTCTCGCCATGGGTTTCGTGCTCATCGAGACCTTTTTCGAGCTCGTCATCCCCGTGCTCATGGCGGACCTCATAGACGTGGGCGTCGCCGGCGGGGACGTGCACTATATACTTGTGAAGGGCGCGCAGATGGGGCTTTGCGCCGTGCTTGCGCTCATCGCAGGCCTGCTGTACGCGCGCTTTGCCGCCCGCGCGGCCTACGGCTGGGGCGCAAACGTGCGCCTGGCGCAGTTCGAGCGCGTGCAGGCCTACGCCTTCGGCAACCTGGACCGCTTTGAGACCTCGAGCCTCGTCACCCGCATGACGACGGACGTGACCGTCCTGCAGAATGCCGTGAACGGCGGCCTGCGTCCCCTGGTGCGCAGCCCGGTCATGCTCTGCATGGGCGTGGGTCTCTCTTTCATGATGAACGCGCGACTGGCGCTGGTGTTCGTCGTCTGCGCGCCGGTGCTGGCCTGCATCCTCTTTTTCGTCGTGCGCAGCGTCGCGCCGCGTTACCCCCTGCTCCAGCGGGCGGTGGATAAGCTCAACGCCGTCGTGCAGGAGGACCTCACGGCCATCCGCGCCGTCAAGGCCTTCGTGCGCGGGGAATACGAGGAGGAGAAGTTCAGCTCCGTCAACACCTCCCTCATGGAGACGAGCCGCGGCACCTTCCGCCGCGCCGTGCTGAACCTGCCCTCGCTGCAGGCGGCGATGTACGTCTCCGTCGTGGGCATCATGTGGTTCGGCGGGGGGATGATAACACGCTCCGAGCTGCTGGTCGGCGAGCTCACGGGCTTTCTGAGCTACGTCCTGCAGGTGATGAACTCCATCATGATGATATCCGGCATCTTCCTCATGCTGACGCGCTCCCTGGCGAGCGCGCGGCGCATAGGCGAGGTGCTGGAGGAGGAGCCGGAGCTGTCCTCCCCTCCCGAAGCGCTCACGCAGGTGGCGGACGGGCGCGTGGACTTCGAGGGCGTCAGCTTCAAGTACCGGGCCGAGGCGGCGGAGAACGCGCTCTCGGGCGTGGAGCTGCACATCGCCGCGGGCGAGACGGTGGGCATCCTGGGCGGCACGGGTTCCGCCAAGAGCACCCTCGTCCAGCTCATCCCGAGGCTCTACGACGCGACGGAGGGCCGCGTCCTCGTCGGCGGGCGGGACGTGCGGGACTACGACCTGGCCGCCCTGCGGGACGCCGTGGCCATGGTGCTGCAGAAAAACGTACTCTTCTCCGGTACCATACGGGAGAACCTGCTCTGGGGCGACCCGGGGGCGGACGAGGAGACGCTCATGGCAGCCTGCCGCGCCGCCTGCGCGGATGAGTTCATAGAGCGCCTGCCCCGCGGGCTGGACACGGACCTCGGCCAGGGCGGCGTGAACGTCTCCGGCGGGCAGAAGCAGCGCCTGTGCATAGCCCGCGCCCTGCTGAAAAAGCCGAAGGTCCTCATCTTCGACGACTCGACCTCCGCCGTGGACACGGCGACCGAGGCGAAGATACGCTCCGCCCTCGCCCAGCTCGGCGGCATGACGAAAATAATCATCGCCCAGCGCATCAGCTCCGTCATGAACACCGACAAAATAGTCATACTTGAGGACGGGCGCATACACGCCGTGGGCAGCCACGCGGAGCTCCTGGCCTCCGACCCGATATATCAGGAGATCTATGCCTCGCAGATGAAGGGGGGTGAGCCGGATGGCGATGCGGCCGAGGAGCGGTAAGAAGCCCAAGCGCCTGGGCTATACGGTAAAGCGGCTGCTGGGCTACATGGGCAGGCACAAGCTGCTGCTCTTCGCGGTGGCCCTGCTCGTGACGCTCAGCGCGGGCGCAAACCTCGCAGGCACCTACATGATCCGCCCTGTCGTGAACAGCCTGACGCGGGGCGACTGGGGCGGCTTTGTCTCCGGCGTCGTACTGACGGCCTGCATCTACGGCCTGGGCGTGCTCTGCTCGCTGGGCTATACCCAGTGCATGGTCGGCGTGGCGCAGCGCGTGCTCTTTGAGATCCGGCGCGACCTCTTCGCACACATGCAGGGCCTGCCCCTTTCCTGGTTCGATTCCCGGAACCGCGGCGACGTGATGAGCTATTTCACAAACGACGTGGACACCATCTCGGACGCGCTGAACAACAGCTTCGCCCTCGTCATCCAGAGCTTCATCCAGATGGCCGGCACGCTGGTGCTGCTCTTTGTGCTCAACTGGCGGCTCTCGCTCATCGTGGCGCTGTGCTATCTGGCGATGTTCCTCTACATCCGCTACAGCGGCAGGCGCAGCCGCGCCTACTACAACCGGCAGCAGGCGTATCTCGGCGAGCTGGACGGCTATATCGAGGAGATGGTAAACGGCCAGAAGGTCGTGAAGGTCTTCAACCACGAGGCCGCGAACCTTGAGGCCTTCCGGGAGAAGAACGACGCCCTGCGCAGTGCCGGCACCGGCGCGCAGGCCTACGCGGCGACGATGATCCCCGCCGTCGTGAGCATATCCTACATAAACTATGCCATAGTCTCCGTCCTGGGCGGACTGATGGCCCTGGGCGGGCTGACGGACGCGGGCAGCCTTTCGAGCTATCTGGTGTTCGTCCGTCAGGCGGCGATGCCCATAAAATAGTTCACGCAGCAGTCGAACTTCCTGCTGGCGGCGCTGGCGGGCGCGGAGCGCGTCTTCGAGCTGCTGGACGAGCGGCCCGAAACGGACGAAGGCAGCGTGGTGCTCGTAAACGCGCGGGAGACGGCCGCGGGTCTGGAGGAGGCCGGGGAAAAGACCGGGCGCTGGGCCTGGCGGCTTCCGGACGGCACGCTCCGCCCCCTGCGCGGGGACGTGCGCTTCGAGGGCGTGGACTTCGGCTACGAGCCGGGGCATCCCGTGCTGCACGGCGTCAGCCTCTACGCCAAGCCCGGGCAGAAGATAGCTTTCGTCGGCTCCACCGGCGCGGGCAAGACGACCATCACGAACCTCATAAACCGTTTCTACGAGGCAGAGGGCGGCCGGGTGGTCTACGACGGCATAGACGTGCGCGAGATAAAAAAGGAATCCCTGCGCCGCTCGCTGGGCATGGTGCTGCAGGACACACACCTCTTCACGGGAAGCATAGCGGACAACATCCGCTTCGGCAAGCTGGACGCGACGCGGGAGGAGATAGAGGCCGCGGCGAGGATAGCAAACGCGGACTCCTTCATCCGCCGCCTGCCTCAGGGCTACGACACGCCGGTGACCTCGGATGGGGCGAACCTCTCCCAGGGCCAGCGCCAGCTCCTCGCCATAGCCCGCGCCGCCGTGGCTGACCCGCCGGTGCTCATCCTGGACGAGGCGACGAGCAGCGTGGATACCCGGACCGAGGCCCTCATTGAAAAGGCGATGGACCAACTGATGGAGGGGCGGACGGTGTTCGTCATCGCCCACCGGCTCTCGACGGTGCGCAACGCCAACGCCATCATGGTACTGGAGCACGGCCGCATAGTTGAGCGCGGCGATCACGACGACCTCCTCGAGCAGCGCGGCCTGTATTACAAGCTCTATACCGGCATGTTCGAGCTCAGCTGATCCGCTTTTTTGGGGTGTGGGTTTCAGGAACTCGCCTATACGTTGCTGATAGTTTTTACCTTAGTCTGCCT
>NHCFR05603__coassemble_741_pt1 | contig 19300 bp, 21 predicted proteins | sample NHCFR05603__metabat2_high_PE_010 | metagenome-assembled genome bin NHCFR05603
GGGGCTCCACCCCGTTTCTTTGGGCAAGACCAAAGAAATGGGGTGGAACAGGCAGCACAAGGTAAAGACAACCAACAGCAAAACGGCGAGTTCCGCCCAGCCAAACCCTCAACTCACCCTCCCCGCGCAAACACCGCGCGTATACACAGCCTCCCGCCGCGCAGCTCGGCGGAGACACAGCCGCCCATCTGCTCCATGAGCACCCGGGCGATGGCCAGCCCCAGGCCGGTGCCGCCTCGCGCCGCCTCGACAGTAAAGAAGCGGTCGAACAGCCGGCCCACCTGCACCTCGTCAAGGCCGGGGGCGGAGTTTTCAAACTCCACCGCGCCCTCGGGCGTCAGGCGCACTGAGAGGTCCCCGGCGGAGTAACGCAGCGCGTTCGACAGCACGTTCCCGAATACCCGCGAGACGGCGTCCTCGTTCAGCAGGCATATGACCGGCCCATCAGGCAGCGCCACCTCGGGCGTGATGCCGCGCTCCGTAAGCGCGGGATAAAAACCGGCCAGGCTCCGCTCCAGCGCCGCGCGCAGGTCTCCGGGCCCCGTCTCCGGCTCAGAGTCGGGCGAGAGCACCACCGAGTAGCAGAACAGCTCCTCAGTCAGCCGCCGCATGGCTTCTGCCCGCTCGCCGATATAGGCCAGATACTTTTCCGCCGCCTCGCTCCTGTCCTCGCGCTCCAGCAGCTCAAGGTAGCCGCAGATGGCCGTCAGCGGCGTGCGCAGGTCGTGCGAGATGTTCGTCACGGCCTCCTTCAGCTCCCGGTCGCCGCTCATGTACTTCCACCGCAGCCGCCGCAGCTCCCGCAGTTCGCGATTTAGCGCCGCGGCAAGGGCGCGGGCGTGTTTGTCCCGGCTGGATATGCCGAGCAGCACGTTTGTGTCCTCGCCCAGCAGCTCCGGGAGCTGGGCGCGCAGCTCATCCATGGCCCGGTGCAGCAGCAAGAGCCGGACGCAGAGTATCAGCACCGCGGCGGCCAGCGCCGCGCACAGCAGCCATGGGAGCATCGCGCGCCTCCTTATCTCAGATCTTTACGCTTGAAGAATATCATGCCCACCGCCGAGCTCAGCACAGCGATAACGACCGACGAGGCCAGCGAGAACACGGGCCTGTTCAGCTCGTAGCTGCACACGCTGATGCTCTGCCCGCTCGGCAGCGTGTCGGAGAGGAACTGGAACAGCTCCCGCTTCATGCCGCCCACATAGCTCGGGTTCGGCGTCGGCTCGGAGAGCTGCAGTCCCGCCTCGGTCATCACCATGCCCTGCTGGAACTCCGGCTGGTTGAGCGCGTTGAGCATGTAGCTCGAGCACATCAGCAGCCCCATTGCCAGCAGCACCGCAAGCACCGCCGCCACTGCCCGGTTCGTGCAGAGCATGGAGAGAAGGCAGAAGATGCCCGTAAAGGACGCCGCGCACAGCAGCAGCACGGCGCAGCCCAGCAGCAGGCCGTTCACATCCTGCCAGACGCCGATGAGGGGTATGCCCACCAGCCCGCCGAGGAACCAGCAGACCAGGAACGCGGCGGTGCCGACAAAGCATACCGCGTAATTTGCAAGGTATATCTCCCAGCGCGCACGGCCCACGACCAGCATGTTCCGCATCACGCCGTCGGAGTGCTCCGTGCCAATGAACAGGCTCACGAACGCGGCGCACATGACGCCGAGCACCGGAACGAGCCCGTAGAACACGCTGTCGAGCGTTATGCTATGCTCAAGGCCGAGCTCCGTATAGTTCAGCACCTGCCTGTACGTGGCCAGCATGACGAAGACGTTTGCGGCGAACGAGACAAGGCAGCATATCTGGAACACCCGGCTGCGCCAAAGGCGGTTGAAGCCCGCGAGGAAGAGGTCACACATGGCGAGCACCCCCTCCCACGATGGAGATGTAGAAGCTCTCAAGGCTCTCGTCCCGCTCCTTGACTGAGACGAGCTCGCAGCCCTCTCTCGCGAGGGCGGCGGCGAGCTGGGAGACGTTGAGCCGCTCGTAGACGTCGGCGGTGTCCTCGGAGAGGATGCGGTAGTCGGCGCCCATGGCGTCGAGCACCCGGGCGAGCGCGCCGGTGTCCGTGACCTCCAGGCGCATGCTCTTGCGGCAGGCGGCCTCCAGCTCCGCGGCGCTCATCTCGCGCACCATGCGCCCGCCGTCTATGAAGCCGTAGTGCGTAGCGAGGCGGGCGAGCTCGTCGAGGATGTGGCTGGAGATGAGCACGGTTATCTGCCTCTCGCGGTTGAGCCGCAGTATGAGCTCGCGCATCTCGATTATGCCCTCCGGGTCGAGGCCGTTCACCGGCTCGTCGAGGATGAGGAAATCCGGCCCGCCGCAGAGCGCCACGGCGATGCCGAGCCGCTGCTTCATGCCGAGGGAGAAGTTGCGCGCCCTCTTTTTGCCCGTGTCCGCAAGGCCCACGAGCGCGAGCAGCTCGTCTATGCCCTCAAAGCTCGGCAGGCCGAGGACGCGGTACTGCTGCCTGAGATTTTCCCGCGCGCTCATGTCGAGGTAGATGCTCGGCGTCTCCACCACCGCGCCCATGCGGCGGCGGGAGAGGCGGATGTCCCGGCTGGTGAACTCCCGGCCGTAGATGCTGTAAGTGCCCGAGGTCGGCCGCTGAAGCCCGCAGATGAGGCGGATGAGCGTGGTCTTGCCCGCGCCGTTGCGGCCCACGATGCCGTAGATGGCGCCCTTCGGTACGTGCATGCTCAGCCCGCTGAGAGCCCGGGCCTGGCCGTAGCTCTTGACAAGGTTATCTGTGCTTAAAACATAGTCCATGTTGACTTGCCTCCTTTACGGGACCGAGCATAGCACCGCCGCGTAAAGAAAGCGGTTAACGAAAGGGTAAAGATTTCGTCAACCCTCTCGCAGCCTGAAACCGATGCCCCAGACGGCCTCGATGCAGTCCCCGGCCCCGGCCTCTCGCAGTTTGCGGCGCAGGTGGCTGATGTGTATCTTGAGCGAGCTCTCCGTGCAGTCGGGCGTGTCCTCCGCGATGCGCTCCAGTATGGCGGAGCGGGTGACGACCTGGCCAGGGTTTAGCATGAGCAGCTTCAATATGGCGTATTCCGTACGCGTGAGCCGCACCTCGTTTTCCGCGCAGCTGACCGTGCGCGCGCCGGTGTCCAGCCGCAGTGCCCCGAAGGAGAGCGCCTCCGGCTCCGCAGCCGCGCTCGGGCGCAGCGCCGCCACGATGCGCGCCAGAAGCTCCCGGGTGCTGAAGGGCTTGGTCACGTAGTCCGCCGCGCCGCCGAGCAGCAGCGCGACCTTGCTGTCCACGCTCGCCTTGGCGCTCATGACGATGACCGGTATCCCCCGCAGCTGCGGCAGCACCTCCTCGCCGGCGAGCCCCGGAAGCATGAGATCGAGCAGCACGAGGTCAGGTTTACATAACTTCACAGACATGACGGCCTCGGTGCCGGAGTAGGCGCGCGAGACGGAGTAGCCCTCGCGGGAGAGGGTCTCTTCGAGCATGTTGCCGATATGGACATCGTCGTCTACGATGAGGATGCGTTTCAAGTTCATTCTCCTCCCAAGGCGATTGAGTATTCCGCGCGCTGCGGCGCGCGGCCAGGGGTGCGGCCCCTGGACCCCGCCCACTTTTTTGTAAAAAAGCGGGGCAAAAAACTTTTAAGCGCCAGTCCGTGCTCCTCTCTTGCCCGGACGACAAAAATTGTTGTCAACAGTCAAAGAATTTGATACAATATCTCCTGAAAGGAGATGATTCGCCTGAAAAAATCTCTCGGAACGATACTCACCTCCCTCCGCCGGGAGGCGGGGCTGACTCAGCCCCGGGTCTCGGAGCTGCTGGCGGCGGAGGGCATCGACATAAAGCCCGCAGGCATCAGCAAGTGGGAAAAGGATATGACCATGCCGAACGCGGCCCAGTTCCTTGCGCTGTGCGCCATCTACGGGGTCACGGACGTCATGGCCACCTTCACCGGTGCGGGCGGGAGCCTCGCCGGCCTCAACGCCGAGGGGCGCAGGCTGGTATCGGACTATATCCGCGTCCTGCTGGCCAGCGGGCTGTATTCGGAGCGCGAAGAGGAACCTGCGGCGCGTATCCTGCCGCTCTACACCCTCGCCGCCTCAGCCGGCACCGGTCAGTTCCTCGACGGCGACGACTTCGAGCCCGTGGACGCCTCCGCCGCGCCGCCTGAGGCAGACTTCGCCGTGCGCATCGCCGGCGACAGCATGGAGCCGGAGATCTCCGACGGGCAGATAGTCTGGGTCCGCCGCCGCGAGACGCTGGAGAGCGGGCGCGTCGGCATATTCGTCCTGGGCGGCATGGCCTATTGCAAGCGCCTGCATGTGGACGCGCGCGGAGCCTGCCTCATCTCGGCAAACCCCGACTATGCGCCCATACCGCTCACACCCGAGGCGGATTACCGGGTCTGCGGCGAGGTCGTGGGCTGAACCTATTCACCCGAGGCGAAGCGGCAGACATGCGCCACGCAGCACTCGCCGCACTTCGGAGCGCGCGCAGTACAGACCGCCCTCCCGTGCAGGACGATGCGGTGGCAGAAGTCGGAGCTCTTCTCCGGCGGCAGGGACTCCCGCAGCGCGGCCTCTATCTTCGGAGGGTCCTTCGTGTCTACAAAGCCCATGCGGTTCGAGAGCCGGATGCAGTGCGTGTCCACGACAACGGCTCCGGGAGCGTGGAAGACGTCGCCGAGGATGAGATTAGCCGTCTTGCGGCCCACGCCCGGCAGGGCGAGCAGCTCATCCATGTTGTCAGGCACCCTGCCTCCGTGCTTGGCCAGCAGCACCTGGGCGCAGGCCACGATATCCCGCGCCTTCGTGTGGTAAAAGCCGCAGGAGCGGACGTATTTCTCGACTTCCTCCACGTCGGCTTCCGCAAAGGCCTCCAGCGTCGGAAAGCGCTCAAAAAGCGCCGGGGTTATCATATTCACCCGCTCGTCCGTACACTGGGCGGCCAGACGCACGGAAAACAGCAGCTCGTAGTCCTTCCCCCAGTCGAGCGTGCAGTCCGCGAGGGGGTAGGCCTCCTCCAGACGGGAGACTATTTCTGCGACCTGTTCTGGCGTTCTCATATTAACCACCGCTTTCGCTTTTTTTAAGCATTTTAGCATCTTTATCCCCATATTTCAACGTGTTACGGAGGTCAGGCCATGCACAGACCCTTGGCAGACGAGATAAGGCCCCTCGAGCTGGACGACGTCGTCGGCCAGAAACATATTCTCGGCCCGGGCGGTCTCCTGCGCCGCGTCATTGATTCCGGCGACATCCCGAACATGGTCTTCTACGGCCCATCGGGCACGGGCAAGACCACGGTGGCGAATATCATCGCCCGGAAGACCGAGCGCAGCCTCCGCCGCCTCAACGCCACAAACGCAGGCCTTGCGGACATAAAGGCCATCATCGCAGAGCTGGACACCATGCTCACCCCGGGCGGCGTGCTGCTCTATCTCGACGAGATACAGTATTTCAACAAAAAACAGCAGCAGAGCCTGCTGGAATTTATCGAAGACGGGCGCATCACGCTCATCGCCTCGACGACCGAAAACCCCTATTTCTACGTCTATAACGCCCTGCTCTCCCGCAGCACGGTGTTCGAGTTCAAGTCCGTACCCGCCGCAGAGGTGCTGCCCGCCGTCAGGAGAGCAGTTGACATAATATCCGCGCGCGAGGGCGTGGAGACGCGCCTGGAGCCGGGAGCGGCGGAGCACATCGCCCAGGCCTGCGGCGGCGACGTGCGCAAGGCCATGAACTCCGTGGAGCTGCTCTTCTCCGCTGCCCCGCGGAGGGAGGGAAAGGTTGACATAACTCTTAAGGACGCGCGCGAGGCGACGCAGTCGAGCGCCATGCGCTACGATAGGGAGGGGGACGAGCATTTCGACAGCCTTTCGGCCCTGATGAAGTCCCTGCGCGGCTCGGACGCGGACGCGGCGCTGCACTATCTGGCGCGCACTCTGGAGGCGGGCGACCTCATCGGCGCCTGCCGGAGGCTCCTGTGCTCGGCCTCGGAGGACATCGGCCTGGCCTATCCCCAGGCGGCGGCCATCGTGAAAGCCTGCGTGGACTCGGCGCTGCAGCTGGGCCTGCCGGAGGCGCGCCTGCCTCTGGCCGAGGCGGCCATCCTGCTCGCCACGGCGCCGAAGTCCAACTCGGTCGTCATGGCAATAGACCGCGCCTTTGCGGATGTGCGCGCGGGCAAGGCGGGGCCGATCCCGCGGGAACTGCAGAACGTCCATGCAGACGGCGCGGGTTTTGAGCGGGAGCAGGGCTACAAATACCCGCACGATTTCCCCAACCACTGGGTCGAGCAGCAATATCTGCCCGATACGCTGAAAGACGTGGTATACTACGAGTACGGCGAGAACAAGACGGAGCAGGCCGCCCGGGCATACTGGGCGCGCATAAAGGGAGAGGAGCGCTGAATGGACATACGTGTGGGCGACACGCTGCTCATGAAAAAGCAGCATCCCTGCGGTTCCAACCGCTGGCTGGTGCTGAGGATTGGCGCGGATTTCAAGCTCCGCTGCGAAGGCTGCGAGCGGGAGGTCATGGGTCCGCGGTCAAAGTTCGAGCGGAGCGTCAAAGAGATAATCAGGCCGGAAACGGCGGAAGGAGAATGACATGCCGGTATACGACGGAGAACTGAAGGAGCTGCAGCGCCGCGCGGCGCGCAGGACGCAGGTCCGGGCCCAGCTGCGCGAGCTGGAGACGCAGAGGAGCGCGCTGGAGGCGCGTATCGAGGAGCTGGCGGTCGTCCTGCACGACGAGCGGGCCGATGTGGAGCGCCTGGAGGCAGGCGGGCTTACCGCATTTTTCTACTCGCTGCTGGGCAAGGGCGAGGAAAAGCTGGACAAGGAGCGGCGGGAGGCTGCTGCGGCGGCGCTGAAGTATGAGTCTGCGGCGCGGGAGCTGGCGGAGGCGGAGGACGACATAGCGCGCCTCCGGGCAGAGCTGGGCGAACTTGAGAGCGCGCATGAGGAGTATGAGCGCGCGCTCCAGGCTCGGGCAGAGGAGCTGCGCCGCAGCGGCGGCCAGGCCGGGCGCGAGCTTCTGCGCATAGAGTCGGAGATAGCGGCGGAGGAGAGCCGCCAGAAGGAGCTGGTGGAGGCCATTGCCGCGGGCAGCGACGCCTTGAACACGATAAACGCCATACTCGACGAACTGGGCGACGCTGAGGGCTGGGCTACCTTTGACCTCTTCGGCGGCGGGCTCATCTCGGACCTGGCCAAGCATGGCCACCTGGACAGCGCCCAGCACAACGTGGCTCTGCTGCAGAGCCAGCTGCGCCGCTTCAGGACGGAGCTGGCCGACGTTGGCGGCGCGGCCTCGGGTATGCAGGTGAGCATTGACGGCTTCATGCGCTTTGCGGACTATTTCTTCGACGGGTTTTTTGTGGACTGGATGGTGCTGGACAGGATACAGCAGTCCACGGAGCAGGTGCAGAGCGCCTATGCCCGCATCCACAGCGTGCTGGAGGGGCTGAACAGCTCTCTGGCGAAGTCTAACGCCCGGGAGGAAGAGCTGCGCGCGAAGGCGGATGTCATAGTGCTGAACTCGGAACGGCGGCTTTTGGAATAAAAGGAGGTTCAGGAAATGTACGAGAGCCATGAATACTATCTCAGGCGGGCCATAGAGGTATCGAAACAGTCCCGGGCGGCGGGGAACACGCCCTTCGGCGCGCTGCTGGTGGACGCGGAGGGCAACATCGAGGTCATAGGCCCCATCCCCGAGGTGGAGGAAGAGGCCGCCGCCGTCCACGCGGGCTACTGGAACTGAGCGCCCAGGCATAAAAGCAATATGCAGCGCATTTATAAAAAGTGAAATGCCGCCCTATGGGCGGCATTTCACTTTTTCAGCGCTCTCACATGTGGAACTTCCTGCGAGCCTCTTCCCTGAGGGAGGGGACGCGGCGGACTATGATGAGCGGGACGGACAGGCCTACGCAGCTGGCCAGGACGACCATGGACCAGCCGGGCAGCCAGCCTCCTGAGAGATAGCGGTCACAGATGAACTCAGTAAGCACGGCCAGGAGGCCTATGGCCATGAGCACGAGTACGGCCGACACGAGCAGGGAGCAGCGCCGCGTGCGGATTATCCAGTAAAGCAGCGGTATCACGAGCACAGCCGCCGCAATGATCGGCAGGGCAAGCCCGAGGAACCAGCCCATGCCGTCGAGCGCGATGGCTATGAGGCAGATGTAAGCCCCTACGGCGAGAACGTCCAGAGTCAGGCGCACCCAGATGAACATCCGCTGCACCAGCAGCGGCGGCACGAACCAGACCCAGAGCATGGCCATGGCCCCGCCGATGAAAAAGGACCACCAGATGTCGCTGTAAAACACCAGGTTCAAAAGCCCGCAGCAGATGGCCACGGAGAGCAGCATCGCGCTCAGCAGCAGCGCGGCCTCGCGGCGCGAGACCGGGGCGACCTCCTCGCGGCGCACGGGGAAGAAGCCGGGCTCGGCGGCGTCAGCGGGACAGGAGGGGTTCACTACCGGCGTACGGCAGAGCGGACACTCCCGCGCGCCGGGGTTCAGCTCGACGCCGCAGTTTACACAGTAGGACATACCGGCACCCCCTTAACGGTTGCTCTCGACGCGCACGTGGAGTCCCTCGCGCACGAGAAAGCGGAAAAACTCGCGCTCCAGGTCGGTCTCCTTCTGCACACCGGAAAAGGTTATCTCGAAAACATCTCCGTAGCTGATGCTGGAGACATGCGGCCTGGCCACAGTGGCCTGACCGAGGATGACCTCCATGTGGTCGATGTATGGCCTCATGCACTCCGGCAGGGTGAAGGCCCCGGGGTTCGTGAAAACGGCGCTGTATGGCAGCACGCCTGTGAGGTGGTAGCTCAGGAGCATGATGGGGTTTTTGAGCACGCGCGGGATGAGGATGAGAAAAGGATTCATAAGCAGCCGAACGCCGCGGGTCATGGCGGCGCGGAGCTTCACGGGCTCGGCGGTGAGGCGGATGTAGTGCCGCATGAGGGCGACAAGCTGGGGAAAATCGTAGTCCCCGAGCGTAGGGTCCACGGAGGGCTGGACGGTGAGGATGAAATTCCTGAGCGTCTCCGAGGGGAAGAAGGAGCGCAGGTTCACTGGCACGGCGAGAGTGACGGGCCGCTCCCGGAGCGGCCGCTCGCGCCGCTGCTTTTCGATGAGCAGCTTCATGAGCACGGCGGCGAGGTACTCCGTTACGGAGGCGCCGTAGGAGCGGGCCTTGTCCCGGAGCTCCGAGACGGAGAGAAAACCCATCGTGACGTGGAAGGTGTAAAAGGGCTCGGGCGTGCCGCGGTTCTGATAGGCGCGGGCGACGCGGGGAAGGGCGCGCGAGGCCTTGCCGGCGTAGCGGAGATAGGCGTCCTCCCGTTCCTCGGCCCGGGGCGGCTCGTCCAGGTCGATTATCCCCTCGCCGGAGGGGATGTCCGCGCCGCGCAGGCGCAGATATTCTGCCAGCACGGCCTTGAAAAAGGTCATCGTCCCCGCCCCGTCGGCCAGGGCGTGGAAGACCTCGATGGAAATGCGGTTCATGTAATAGTAAAAGCGGATGAGCCAGCCGCTGTCCTCGTTGAAGCGCACGGGGCGGCAGGGGTCGGCCACATCCTCGCGCACGTAGGGTCCGGGCGCGGTGTTCGGCTCGAAGTAGTACCAGAAAAAGCCCCGGCATATCTTGACGGCAAAGCCCGGAAAGCGCGGCAGCGCCTTGTCCACCGCCGCCTGGAGGCAGACGGGGTCCACCCGCTCGGTCATGACGGCGGAAAAGCGGTATATGGCCGAAAACTGGTCCCTCTGGATAGAGGAATACATGAAGCTGGCGTTGTCCATCCTGTACCAGGGAGTGCGGGGTCTGTCCATAGTCGCCTCCGAAGAAGGTATAATGGGATTTTACCACCCCCCGTCAAGGCTCACAAGTCGAAATTCAAAATATGTTAAAAACCACGCGGGAACTTTTCTCCCGAATAACAGTCATATGGCCACGGCGGCAAACCGCCGGAATAATCTTAGAGCAAATCAAGGAGCAAAACAAAATGAAAAAGTACATTGCGGCATTTCTCTGCATAGCCATGTGCCTGGCGCTGATGAGCGCCTGCGGCACTGAGACCAAGCCTGAAGAGAGCACCGAACCCATCACGAGCGAGCAGCCTTCCGAAGCCCCCGAGGACAGCGCGGAGCCCGAGGAGCCCGAGGACAGCACTGAGCCTGAAGCCCCCGAGGACAGCAGCGAGCCCGAAACTTCGAGCCCCCTGGCCGACGCCATAACCTCCGCCCGCGGCGACGAGGAGAATGAGGCCTACCCCGTCCAGAGCGACAAGGATGCCATTGAGAGCATGTATTACGACGTGCTCGGCTTCACCGCCGACGATGTTACCGAGCTGGCCATGAGCGTCTCGCTCATAAACGTCAAGGCCTACGGCATCGTCATCGCCAAGCCCGCCGAGGGCTGCGAGGAGACCGTCAAGGCCGGGCTCCAGGGCTTTATCGACACCCAGTGCGCCAACTTCGAGACCTATCTGGCTGACCAGTACGAGATAGCGAAGAACGCCAAGCTTGAGACCCTGGATGACGGCACCATCATAATGGTCATGTGCGAGAACGCCGACGCGGTCTACGAGGCCATAGTCGCCGCTCTGGCCGCCTGACGCGGAGCGCCGCCCCTGTGGAGGGGCGGCGCTTTTTTCTGTCCTGCCCCCGCTGTTCAAGGCGGGCGGACTGTGGTATAATCGGCTAAAACGCCGGGAGGGGGTCAGGTAGTGCCAAGCAAAAAGCACAAGCTCGTGAGCGGGCCGGAGGAGCTGAAGCTCGCTCCTTTCATGCGGCTTCTGAAGGCCGTCCACAGCATGGGAGAGCCTGAGAGTTTCACACCGGAGGACCTCGAAAAGCAGCGCCGCTCCCAGGACGCGCTGGGCAACATGGCGGCCTCGATGTCCGGCCTCGTGTGGGAGCCCTTCACGCTCGCCGGCATGGACGCCGCCTGGATGCGGCTTTCCCGCGAACACAGGCGCCGCCGGGTCATCCTCTACTGCCATGGCGGCGGCTACACGAGCGGCGGCCTGGGCTTTTCCAAGGTCCTGGCCTCGAAGCTCACCCGGGCCACGGGGATGGACACCCTCGCCTTCGACTACCGCCTCGCGCCGGAGCACCCCTACCCCGCGGCGGTGGAGGATGCCCTGACCGCCTGGGGCCACCTTGAGAGCCTGGGCATAGCGCCGGGGGATATAGTTCTGGCGGGAGACTCCGCAGGCGGGAACCTGGCTCTGGTGCTCTGCCTGAAGCTGCGCGAGGCGGGCCGCGGCCTGCCGGGGGCGCTGCTGCTGATGTCGCCCTGGACGGATATGACCGCCTCTGGCGAAAGCCTGCGCGGGCGCGCGGGGATAGATCCCGTGCTCACGCCGGAATACATGTACGCCGTGCGCGAGGCCTACGCCGGGGGGCTGGACCCCTCAGACTGCCTGCTCTCGCCGCTCTTCGCGGACTTTGCGGGCTTCCCGCCGGCGCTCATCCAGGTGGGCACGCACGAGATACTCTATTCCGACGCCGAGCGCCTCGCGGAGCGGATGCTCGCGGCAGGCGCGGACTGCCGCCTGGAGGTCTGGGAGAATATGTGGCACGACTTTCAGATGTACCCCAGCAAGACAGCCTCCAACGCCATCCAGAATATGGCCCATTTCCTGCTGGAAGTGCTCTGACGGCGCGGCGCCTGCGCAGTATCGACAAAATACGCCCCATAAACAGGCGGGATTTTTGTATATGTTTTTTCGCCTGAAGGCGGCGAAAAAGCCTCGGATGATGCAAATTTGATGCAATCGTGTTATATTGTATTAGCCGGAGGTGAACGGCATGTACAGGATACTTGTCGTGGAGGACGAGAGACCCATCAGCGACCTCATCGAGATGAACCTCTCCGAGGCAGGCTACACCTGCGTCTGCGCCTATGACGGGCTGGAGGCGGCGAACCTGCTGGAGAAGGAGGGCTACGACCTCGTGCTCCTGGACATTATGCTGCCGAAGGTGAGCGGCTACGAGCTGCTCGACTTCATAAAGCCGCTGGGGATACCGGTCATATTCCTGACCGCTAAGGGTACTATGGCGGACAAGGTCAAGGGCCTGCGCCTGGGCGCGGACGACTACCTTGTGAAGCCTTTTGAGATAGTCGAGCTGCTGGCTAGGGTGGAGGCCGTGCTCCGCCGCGCCGGCAAGTCTGCAACGGAGATAAGCATCGAGGGCCTGACGATAGACACGCGCTCGCACACGGTCATGCGCGGCTCCCGCCAGATCCCGCTGACGGCCAAGGAATTCGAGCTGCTGTTGCTCTTCGTGCGCAACCGGAACATCGCACTCTTCCGCGAGACTATTTATGAGCGCGTCTGGGGCAGCGAGTACATGGGCGACTCCCGCACCGTGGACCTGCACGTCCAGCGCCTGCGCAAGAAGCTGCACTGGGACGACAAGATAAAGACCATCTACAAGGTGGGATACCGACTTGAGACCTAAGAGCGCCCGCGCCGCGTTTCCCCTGGGGCTTTTTCTGGCCTCCACCTGTGTCATGGCGGTCATCATCTGCCTCGGGGCCTGTATAGCGATAGGCCGCGGGGCCGGGCTGAGCTACCCGGCCTACGCTGTTTTCCTGCTGCTCGCCTCCCCGGCGGGCGGCGGGCTCGTTGCGTTTTTTTCGCTGCGGGCTCAGGGGCGCGCGGCGCGCGAAGCGGAGCGCCGCCGCCAGCAGGCGGAAGAGCTGGAGGGCGAGGTTAAGCTGCTTGAGGAGGCGGCGGAGCGGCGCGAGGAGTTCATCGCCAGCTTCGCGCACGAGCTCAAGACACCGCTCACCGCCATAATAGGCTATGCCGACATGCTCCGCTCCCGCGAGATGAGCCCGAAAAACAGGTTCACCGCCGCGGGCTATATCTTTTCCGAGGGCAAGCGGCTGGAGGCCCTCTCCCTCAAGCTCATGGAGATAATAGTCTCCGGCAAGCAGGGTATAGAGCGCCGCAAGTTCGACGCGCCGTATTTCATACGCGAGGTCGCGGCTGTAACCGTGCCGTCCCTGGCCTCAGACGGCATGACCCTGGACATGCGCTGGGAGCAGGGCGAGGTGGAGATAGAGCCGGACCTCTTCAAGACGCTCATGATAAACCTCATCGACAACGCCCGCAAGGCCTCGCGCAAGGGCCAGACGATAGAGCTCTTCGGCAAGCGCGAGGAGGATGGCTACGCCTTCTATGTCCGGGACCACGGCCGGGGCATGAAGAAAGAGGACCTCTCGCGTATAACGGAGCCGTTCTATATGATAGACAAGAGCCGCTCCCGCGCGCAAAACGGAGCGGGCCTCGGCCTGGCCCTCTGCCAGCGCATAGCCGAGCTGCACGGCACCACCCTGGAGTATGAGAGCGAACCGGGCGAGGGCACCACCGTGCGCGTCTTCCTGAAGGGAGGCGGCGGGGAGTGAAAAAGCCGAAGCCCGGCCTGTATGCCGGCATCCTGACGCTGTTGGTCTTTGCCGTCTGCCTGACCGTACCAGCCCTCATGCTCCGCGGCCGGACGCAGGAGCCCGCCGCGCAGGAGGAGAGCCCGTCACCCACGGAGGTCCTCAGCCTCGCCGAGCGCGTGCAGCTCTATACACTGTACGACGAGGGTCAGCTCTCCCGCCGCGCCCTTGACGCCGAGGAGATAGACGGCGACATCCTCGTCGCCGCCATCCGCCGCGCCAACGCCGTGGAAAACGTCCTCGTGGCAGACCACGGCGCCCAGCGCAGCCTCAGCTCCACCGGTACGAACTTCTACACCGTCTCCGAGGGCGGCAAGACCATCCGCGTCCTGGAGTACTACCGCGAGTGGACGGGCGACTGGAGCAACTGGTTCTGGATAAAGCTGGATATCGACACGCTGGACGTCTTCTACTGCTACTACAGCGCCTCCTGCGAGCGGAACCTCGCCGACTACAACGCTGACGACTACTACAACGCCTCCGCGCTGCTCGGAAGCTTTGCCTCGGCGCTCGACTACGACGGATTTCAGAAGATCCCGGAGGGTATAGAGGACAACGTCCCCTTCGAGGTCCGGCTCACTAACAGCGCCGCGGGCGAGGAGCGCAGCTACGAGTGCCGCATGCATACCTACTCCGACTCCGCCTCCCTGCTCGTTGACCGCGAATTTACGCTCACAGGCTGAAAATATGCAAAAATGATGCGAAAATGATGCAATTCTGACGAAAATACGATACAACCGCCCTGTATGATATGCATACAGGGCGGTTTTTCCGCCCCGCGAAAGGAGCGGCTATGAAAAACATGCGAAAATTGTCCGGGGCGCTTCTGGCGCTGCTGCTCGTGCTGCTGCTGGGCATAGGGGCCATGGAGGCGGGCTCGTCAGGCGAGAGCGGGGACAAACCCCGGCAGACGGAGGGGGGCACGGAGCCCAGAATTGAACAGCCCTCGCCCGCCGGCGCGGACGACTGGCGCCTGACGCTGGTGAACACGGAAAATCCCCTGTCCCGGGATTATGAGCCCGATACCGCTGAGGCCGACAACGGCTATCTCTTCGATTTGCGTGCCGTGGAGTCCCTGCGTGCGCTGCTCCAGGCCGGACGCGAGGCGGGCCTGGACCTCGTCGTTACCTCCGGCTGGCGCAGCTGGGCCTATCAGGAGCAGCTCTTTGAGGACAAGGTGGGACGCGTCATGGCCGAGACCGGCCTCGGGCGCGCCGAGGCCGAGGAGCTTGCTGCAGCCGAGGTCGCCCGCCCCGGCACGAGCGAGCACCAGCTGGGCCTTGCGGTTGACATAATATCAAACGCCCATCCGGAGCTGGACGAGAGCTGGGCGCAGACGGAGGAGGCCGAGTGGCTCAAGGAAAACTGCGCAGACTACGGTTTCATCCTGCGCTACCCGCCGGACAAGTCCGGCATCACGGGCATAGTCTGGGAGCCCTGGCACTTCCGCTATGTGGGCGAGGAGGCCGCGCAGTACATAATGGAAAACGGCCTCTGCCTGGAGGAATATCTGGAGGAGCAGCAGTAAAAAAAGCCCCGCCGCCCAAATCGGGCGGCGGGGTGAATTTTTGGGAATCCCTCAATTTTTCCTCCAGGTGGAGGGCAGGAAGAGGATGAGCATGGGGTAGATCTCCAGGCGGCCTACCAGCATATCGAAGGAGAGCAGCACTTTGGAAAAGTTGGAGAACATGCCGTAGTTCCCCATGGGGCCTACGAGGCTGAGGCCGGGGCCGACGTTGGAGATGCAGGACGTGACCGCGGTGAAGTTTGTCTCAAGATCGTAGCCGTCGAGCGAGACGGCCAGGGTGGACAGGAAGGTTATGCCGATATAGAGTGCGAAGAACACCAGCGTGCAGCGGATGGTCGTCGTGTCTATACTGTGGCCGTCGAGCCGGACGGAGACGGTGCGCCTGGGGTTGAGCAGCTTGCCGAGCTCCTGCTTGGCGGCGCTGGCAAGGATGTGTATGCGCGAGACCTTGATGCCGCCGCCCGTGCTGCCCGCAGAAGCGCCGATAAACATGAGCAGCACCAGCATCCCCTTGGAGAAGGCGGGCCAGTGGTTGAAGTCCGCCGTGGCGAAACCGGTGGTCGTCATGATGGAGGAGACCTGGAAGAAGGACAGGCGCAGGCTGTGCCAGAATCCGCCGTAGTCGCCGTTTATGTCCAGCGCGATGGCGAGGGTGGCAAAGGCTGCGATGCCGAAATAGAGATGCAGCTCCGAGTTTTTGAGCGCCGGCCGGAACTTGCGCATGATGAGCAGGAAATAGATGCTGAAGTTGACGCCGAAGAGCAGCATGAATACGCCAGTGACGACGTCAATATACGCGCTGTTGTAGAAGCCTATGGAGGCTGCCTTGACGCTGAAGCCGCCGGTGGCGGCCGTGGCCATGGCGTGGTTCACGGAGTCGAAGAAGGGCATCCCGCCCAGGCAGAGCAGGAGGATGAGCATGACGGTGAGCGCGACGTAGATGAGGTAGGTGATGGCGGAGCTGTGCCGGATGCGCGGCACGAGCTTCCCGACCTGAGGCCCCGGCACCTCCGCGCGCATGATGTGCATGCTCCGCTCCTCGGAGAGGGGCAGCACGGCCATGATGAAGACGAGCACGCCCATGCCGCCTATCCAGTGGGAGAGGCTGCGCCAGAGCAGCACGCCGCAGCTGAGCTCCTCGACATTGGCGACAACGGAGGCGCCCGTCGTCGTGAAGCCGGAGACGATCTCAAAGAAGGCATCGAAATAGTTCGGTATCTCGCCGGAGAAGACGAAGGGCAGCGCGCCCACAAGGCTCATGAGCAGCCAGGAGAGCGCGACGCTGACGAAGCCGTCGCGCGCGTAGATGTCGTGATGCCGGAGCTTGGGCAGCGTCAGCAGCCCGAAAAGGGCGGCCGCAATGAGCATCGTGCAGACAAAGGGCAGCACGCTTTCGCCGTAATAGAGCGCCGTAAGCGTCGGCAGCACCATGAGCGTGGCCTCGACCGCCATGACGCGGCCGAGTATTTTGGATATCATCCTGTAATTCATGGCCGGCGGCTACTCCTCAAATATATCGTCGAATTGCTGCATGCCGAACTTGGTCGTTACGGCTATAACGCTGTCGTGGAGCTTAACGCAGTCGTTGCCGCCGGGTATGATGCACTCGTTGCCCCGGATGATGGCGGCCAGCAGGGTGTCGCGCCGGATGCGAAGGCTCTTCAGCGGTATGCCGAGGTAGTCCGCGGGGCGCTTTATGGAGAATTCCAGCGCCTCGGCCTTGCCGTCTGCGATCTCGTGCAGGGACTCGATGCCGCTGGCGTCTATGGAGTTCTGCATGGCACGGACGTAGGTGACGATGTTGTCCGCGGCGATGTTCTTGGGGGTGACGAAGCTGTCGAGCTTGTGGGAGTCCACCATGCGGCGGAAGCAGTCGTCGTTGACCTTGGTGATGACCTTGCCGGCGCCGGAGCGCGCGGCGAACATGGAGGTTATGATGTTGTTCTGGTCGCTGCCCGTGAGGGCGACGAAGGCGTCCGTGGTGCGGATGCCCTCCTCCTCAAGGACCTTGGGGTTTGTGCCGTCTCCGAGGAGTATCTCGGCGCGCGGGAGGAAGCCCTTGATTATCTCGCAGTGCTCCTCGCTGCGCTCGATGATGCGCACTCGGATGCCGGCGTCGAGCAGGGCCGAGCCGAGGTAGAGAGATATGCGCCCGCCGCCCAGTATCATTACGTCGCGGACACTGCGCTTGTAGGAGCCGACGGACTTGAAAAAAGCGCTCATCTCCGCGGAGGGGCCGACGACATGGAGCACGTCGCCCGCAGAGAGGACGAAGTCGCCCTTGGGGATGATGACGCGCCCGTCGTGCTCGACTGCGCAGATGAGAAGGTTGGAAGCATATTTGTCGCGCAGCTTGACGAGCCTGAGCCCGCACAGCGGGGACTCGGGCGCGAGGGTGAACTCCACCATTTCTGCCCGGCCCTTGGCGAAGGACTCGACCTTGGCTGCGGAGGGGAAGCGGAGTATGCGGGAGATCTCAGAGGCTGCGGCCTGTTCCGGGTTCAGCACGAGGGAGAGGCCGAGCTCGTCCTTGAGAAAGACCATTTGGCGGAAGTATTCCATCGTGCGCACCCGCGCGACGGTGTTGCTGACGCCCAGCTTCTTGCCCGTGAGGCAGCAGAGCATGTTGACGGAGTCGTCGCTTGTGACGGCGATGAGCAGGTCGGCTTCTCCGACTCCGGCCTCGGTAAGGACGGTATAGTCCGCGCCGTTGCCGTAGAGTACCATGGCGTCCACGCCGGTGGATATCTCCTCAAGGCAGTCTGTGTCGGTGTCGATAACGGTTATGTCGTGACCCTCTTCGGCGAGGCGCCTTGCTATCTCCTGGCCCATGCGCCCGGCTCCGACAAGAACGATCTTCATTGTCCCTTACGCTCCTGTTGCTTAGAAATTTTCGCGCGGCGTCGGCCGCGGCCCCGGTTCCTCGGCTGAGAGGACTTGGCGGCGTAGAAGCTCTGCATGCTCTCGTCCGCGCGGTAGGCGAGGCGGCCGGCGGAATAGCTGCCGTCGTCGGAGTGCTTGAATTTTATCCTCAGCAGCAGCTTGCCTTCCTGGGGGCACTCGGCGAGGCACATGTATCTCTGGTCGCCCTGGTTTATCCAGCGGGAGAATTGCATCTCGGCACCACAGATGGGGCAGGCCGGGGCGGCGAGGGAACAGTCGGCAAAGGCGTCGCCCTTGGAGGCGTAGCCGGAGAAGGCGCTGTGGGCGATGGGCTCGGGAGTGTCCGGGCGGGGCTTCTTCTCCTTGGGCGCGCCGCGGTGGGAGAGTATCTCCACGGCGTCGGCATACTGCTCCATGCCCGAGACCATGTCGAGCCGTGAGCAGACGAGGCCGGTGTTGTAGGCGTCGCCCAGCGCATCGTGGGCCACGCGGGTCTGCTCGATGCCGAAGTGCTCCATGGCGGTGGCGAGGGACTTCTGGTTTTTGTCACCGCCGGTCTGGAGGTTGTATATGAGCTGAAGGTTTACCCAGCCGGCTATCCAGTCCCAGTCGAGGTCGTGAATGATGATGTTCTGCTCCATGATGCCCTGGTCGTCATAGCCCCAGGTGAGGAAGGTGACCCCCTCGCCGCACCAGGCGCGGAACTGCTCAAGCGCCTCCGGGAAGGAGACGCCGTGGGAGAGCCGCTCCTTGTCGAAGCCGGTGAGCTTTTTTACTTTGTAGTGCATGCGCTTGAAGTATACGGGCTTGACGTCTATCTGAAATTCCTCGCCCGGGGTCATGTCCTCGTTGAGGCGAACGGCGCCTATCTGGATTATCTCACCCCGCAGGTGGATTGGCAGCCTGTTGAAAACGGAGGATTTGGAGCTCATCGCCTGATTCCACTCCAGATCCACCACTACATAATTCATCGGAATACCGTCCCCTTTTCCCTTAGCGCTGACGCTAAACACATTCCCGATCATTATATCACAGGGTAAAATATATATCAATCAGGCATTTGGCCCGTGAAGCGCATAAAAATAGTATAAAGCCCAAATCCCCAAAGCGGCCGTCCGCCCCCACCCGGACGCTGGATTACTGCCGGCCCCACGTCGCCGCAGCCGCCCTGTAGGGGACGGCGTCCTCGACGTCCCGCCCTCACGGCCCACGCCGGCCTCACCGCGTTCCGCCGACCCCTGCCCGGACGTGTGATGATCTCGCAGTAAATCCCGCGGCGCACGGCCCGTCTCCCACCCGCCGTAGGGGTCGGCGTCCCCGACGACCCTTTCCTTCGTCCATCGCCAGCCCCACCACGTTCCGCAAGCCCCCGTAGGGGCGGGGTTCCACCCCCGCCCGGCGTTCGTTCACCACCGGCGTTATGGAAGTGCGTGAGGCTGCGGGCG
>NHCFR05603__coassemble_845_pt1 | contig 17053 bp, 13 predicted proteins | sample NHCFR05603__metabat2_high_PE_010 | metagenome-assembled genome bin NHCFR05603
GGCGGCGAGTGATTCAATCCGTCCGCGAAGCGGACACCTTAGCGGCCGAGTGGCACCTCCCACGCGAGTGGGAGAGGCGGGTGGGTCCCGAAACCTCACGGGGGCGCCACCACCCCAAGCGCCTTTCTTTGGGGCTCCACCCCGTTTCTTTGGGCAAGCACCAAAGAAATGGGGTGGATAGGCAGCACCAACCTAAAGTCCAGCAGGACAAAACGGCGAGTTCCGCCCAGCCAAACCCCACCCCCGGGCGGCGCTGGAACCCCGCCCCTGCAGAAGGCGCGCAGGCGGTTTTGCGGCTCAGGTACACAGCCAGTCCACACGCGCAGCCTCCCAGCGCTCGGGCGGCATTGCGCGCCAGGCCCGTCTCCCAGCCCGTCTCAAGGCAGACTATGCGCACCCGCGCGCCGTAGCGTGAAAAGAGCTCCAGCTGCCGCGCGCGCAGGCTCTGCGAAACGCTGGTGGCGTTCCAGGCGAAGGGTATCCGCTGCCGGAGCAGGGCCTTCGCCCGCTCCGCGGCCAGGCGCATGACCTCCTCCTGCGGCCCGGTGGGCGGAAGCCCGTACTCGGCGCGGACCTCGTCCGGTGAGACGACCGCAAGCCCCGGCGCGTTGGCACGCAGCCAGGTGTCCTTCCCTGTCCCCGGCAGACCGCAGAGCAGCAGCACCTCGGCCCGGTCCGCGGCCAGACGTCCCCGCGCGTCCGCCTCTGCCAGCGCCTCCAGCACGAGGCGCGTGTGCGTGAGCACGTCGCCCTCCCCGTGCCAGCGGGGCTCCTGCGGCGTGTCCCCCAGGGGCCGGAGGAGGACCCCCAGGGGCGAATCCAGCGCGGCGTCCAGCCCGCCCCCGCCGGAGGGCGCGGGGACGAGCGCCGCGAGCGCCGCCCAGCGGCCGCTCATCTTTGCAGCCTCGCGCCCGCCGGGAGGAAGAGCTCCTCCAGCGGGCGGTCCAGCCCATTCGTGACTATGGGCCGGTCGAGCCAGTGGCTGCCTGAGCTGTCCACCGCCTGGGCGAAGGAGGCGCGCACGTATTTGAGCCGCTCCTTCACGCGGCCGTCCTCCTCTATCTTGATATACAGCCCCTCCATCAGCGGGGAGGCGTCCGTCTCCCGCAGGCAGCGCTCCGCGTCGAGGCCGGCCTGCAGGCAGGTCTCCCTCAGACGCTCCAGGTGCCGGGGGCTTATATAGCGCGAGGGGCCGAGCAGGGAGACCAGCTCCTCCGCGGAGCCGAAAACGCCCTGCGCGAGCACCGGCGCCGAGGCCAGCGGCAGGCCCGCCGTCAGCTCCCGGCGGCGCTCCGTGTCGAGAAATTCGCCCGTATCGCGGTCGAGGATGTCGAACTCAAGGAAGTAGTCGGGCAGCGCGTCGTAATATACGCTGTGCTTGGCGTAGAGCCGCTCGCCGTAGAGGACGTAGCGGCTGCCGAGCGCCGAGCGCAGCGCGCCCTGGTGGGCCTGCGCCCCGCCGGGCAGGAGAAGGGGACCTGGGAGAGGTCCTCGTCCCCGGGCTGGAGGCGCGAGCCCTCCAGATGCGGCGTGCGCGGGTATTTTATGATGGGATAGTCCATGTTCAGCCCTCCTCGGGGACGGAGGCCACGAGAATGAGGTGGCCGTTCACGCCGTCGAAATTCAGCCGCGCGCAGCCTGCGGCGGCAAAGAGCGCCGTGAGGCGCGCCTTCGTCAGCAGCTGGATGTGCTCCGGGTTGTCGTCCGGCTGGGACGGCACGGAGACGACGACGAAGCGCCGCGCGACGCGCAGGGCCTGCCTGACGGCGGCCTCCGGCTCCGGCATGTGCTCGAGCACCTCAAGCAGCGTCACGACGTCCGCGCTGCGCGGCTCGAACTCCAGCGCCGCGAAGTCCCCGCACAGCGAGCAGAGCCCCGGCACGCCGCCCGCGGCGAGCCGCCGCCAGAACTCCGCCCTGTGCGGCAGGAGATCCACCGCCGCCGCCCTCGCGTCCGGGAACTGGGCAAGAAAAGGCACGAGAAAGGCCCCGCGCCCGCTGCCCACGTCCACCAGCCCGTCAAAGTCCAGTCCGCGCAGGAAACCGAGGACCTTCTTCACCCGGGGCAGGAGGGTCTTCGTGCCCTTGAAGGCGTGCAGCTTCAGCCCCGAGGCTGCCCCGGCGCGGGTCAGGGCAGCAAATTTCCGCCCGCTTGAAGCGCGGGGGATATGCGTGTATAATATCCAAAATAAGAGGCGAAACACGCACGGAGGCGGGGAAAATGCGCAGGATGTGGATATTTGCGGCGCTGGCGGCGCTGCTGCTGTCGGGCTGCGGCGCGAAAACGCAGGCGTCGGAGCCCTGGGAGGAGCTGGGCGTCTCCGAGGCTGCCTGGACGGTCATAGAGGACTTTTCGGAGCGCTATTCCGCCCTGGACGCGGACGGTCTGCGCTATGACGAGGCCCTGGAGGCCGTGCAGAGCTATCTCGACGGGGGACTCGGGCAGGCTGAGGCCCTCGGGGCGCTGAACTCCGCCCTTGAGGCCGTGGAGGCCGAGCTGGAGGCCGCGGAGCCCGTCAGCCTGGACGCCGGCCTGGAGGAGGCCCTGCGCGAACTCGGCATCTCGCCCACGGAGTACGAGGCCTTCGCCAACAGCCGCCCGAACGACCTGCAGAACCAGCAGCTGCGGCTCTCCTCGCTGCTGTTCTACCTTGAAAACGCCGGGCGCGGCGAGGCCGCGCTGGAGGACCTGCGCTTCACCCTCGCCGCGAACGCCTCCGAGCAGGAGAGCCTGCGCGGCTACTTCTACTACGGCTGCCTCAACTACTGGTTCACCGGCCTGGATGAGGCGGAGCTGGAGCTTCTGCGCTCCTCGCTCATAGACGGCCTGGAGTCCTACATCCCGGAGCAGGCGCTCTGGTTCACGGACAGGGACATGGCCGAGGAGCAGACCATGCTCTGCCTGGACGAGGTCGAGGCCCTTGCCGGCCTCATGTCCGAGCGCCTGGGCAGCCAGCAGGACGAGCTCTACGAGATGGAGCACGACTACGACCGGCTGCTGGAGCTCATCGAGGAGGACAGACAGGCCCGCGAGCGGCTGGCGGCGCTCATGGAGCTCTCCGCCCGGCTGGAGGAGCTGTCGGCTCAGATAGACGAGGCGAGCGAGGCGGGGGACGCGGAACGTCTGGAAGAGCTGAGGGCACAGTTTGAGGCCCTCGTCGCCGAATACGAGGCCCTCACGGCGGAGGAGACGCCCTAGACGGAAATAAGTTGCGCGTCAGGCACGCCCGCAGCCCTATCATGGTCCGTGGAAAGACAAGGCAATTTTCGGAGGTGGACGATGATAGACGATAAGCAGCGGCGGCCTTCCGGAGCGCCGTCAGGGCAGTTTTGCCTCGGCGGCCGGGAGTACCGGCTCGGCCCCGCCGCAGAGCGGGGGGCGGTCACGGCCTGGCCCGCCGCGGAGGCGGGCGGAGGCGTCTGGGACGACGTGCTGATACGCCGGCTCCGCCCCGGCGCGGGGGAACGTCAGGTCCGGCTCTTCCGCCTCGCGTGGGAGGCGGAGGCGGAGCAGCTCGACCTCCCCGGCGCGCGGAGCCTGTTCTTTGAGCAGCCTGAGAGCGGCTGCATCCTGCGCTCCTTTCCCAAGGCGCCCAGCCTCGCGGCGATCTTCGAGCAGAGGCCCGGCCCCCTCCCGGCGGAGGAGGCCCTGGAGCTGACGGCCCGGCTGCTCCGCGCGCTGGAGGGCTTCCACAGCCGCGGGCTGCTGCACCTGGACATACGGGCAGAGCAGATATACCTCCTGCCCGGCCGGCGGCTTTTCCTGGATAACTGCCGCGCCCTGGACATGGAGCGCCCGGAGGAGGACGGCCTGCCGCGCGCGCTCGGACCCTGCGCCGCGCCGGAGCTGCGCCTTATGAACCTCGCCGCGCTGGATCGCGCTTCGGATATTTTCAGCTGCTGCGCCCTGCTCTACCGCATGCTGCTCGGCCGCCCGCTGACGTACGCCGAGCTGATGGGGACAGGCCTCGCGCGCGGGCTGAGACAGTCGCTTGCCCGGGCGCAGGAACTTCCCGACGCGCGTGCCGATGAGCTGGCGCGCCTGCTCTGGCGCGGCCTGCATCTGCTGCCCCAGCGCCGCTTTTCCTCCGCGCGCGAGCTGCTGGGGCTCGTCTCCGGGCTCCGCGGCGGGATCGAAGCGGATGCCTGACGCGCAGGCCGGAGGGCCTGCTGGGCAGGTGGATGGCAGGCAGCATGAATCATGCCCATGCAGCCGTGTCAGATCGGGGCATGAGGCGCTTGCCGCCTGAAGCCCGGCGACGGCCGGTGGCAGACCATTATTGACGGCCTGCGCATTTTCAGCAGCGGGGAGCTTGCCGCGCTCCTCACCGAAGCCGGGTTTTCCAGAACAGCCGTGGACCATGAATTGAAAAGGCACTGGCTCTGCGTGCTGGCCGTGCGGGAGCCCCGGACGCCGGGCGGAACGCAGGCGCAGGGATAACTGATCACGAAAAAAGAGCGTTGAAACTTTGCGTTTCAACGCTCTTTTGGTGCGCGAGGCGGGACTTGAACCCGCACGTGCGTAGTGCACACTAGAACCTGAATCTAGCGAGTCTGCCAATTCCACCACTCGCGCGTGTTTTTTGAATGCTCGATTATAATAGCACCTGCGCGCGAAAATGTCAACAAAAAAGTTCGCGCGGCGGCGATATTGACACCTTCGCCGGGAAAGTGATAACATAGTCCCACGCCGGTGTGGTGGAACTGGCAGACACAAGGGACTTAAAATCCCATGTGACGTCCAGAGCCCAACCGCCGGTTTTGCTTGAAATATCAAGGCTTTTCGCGCTTCCATCCGAGCTGCATTTTGGAGCATCCCTCCTGACATCCCTCCTGAGCAGCAACTGTTTTCAAAAACCGCACGCCGTGCTATAATGGGCGCGTGGGATTTAACATATTTGCCGGTGTGGTGGAATTGGCAGACACCTGGGATTTAAAATCCCATATCCGTGAGGATGTACGGGTTCGAACCCCGTCACCGGCACCACGCAGACCGCCTCGCGCATTCAGCGCGGGGCGGTTTTTACGTCGTGGCCTCATTTCGGGAAAACGTCAATGATGGCCTGAGCAGATGCCAGCTTTGAATTGAAGTCAAGGTGCGTATAGATATTTGCGGTGGTGGAAATGTTGCTGTGCCCAAGCCACTCCTGAATATCCTTGAGGCTTACTCCGTTGGCGTACAGCAGGCTCGCGCAGCTGTGCCTGAGGTCGTGGAAACGTATCCTCCTCAAACCGTTTTCATCGAGCAAAACAGGAAATCTGGATGAGATGTAGCCGGGCTTTATGCGTTCTCCAAGCTCGTTGACATACACGAAGTCGAGATACTTGGTGCAGTATGCTTTGCCGCAGGCATCTCGGTTTTTCTCCTGCTCTTTCCGCATCTCCTGCAGCAGGGATGCAAACGGCAAGACCAGTGGGAGCGTCCTTCTGCTGGATTTTGTCTTTGTCCTCGCCTTTTCCACGACTTCAAATTTCCCGTCTACAACTGCCTCGGTAACTGTGTACTTTATGGTCAGCAGATTTCGCTCGAAGTCTATTGCGTCCCACCTTAAGCCCACGATCTCGCTGCGCCTCAGTCCGTAGAATGCGCCGAGGATGACTGCCAGTTCGAGCTTTGTCCCCTTGGCCGCTTCAAAGAGCTTGGCCAGCTCGTACCGGTCATAGATATCGGCGGTGTAATCATTCTTCTTCGGGCGCTCAACTCTGTCTGCTGGATTGAAGTTGATAAGCCCCGTTTTGAGTGCATACTGAAGTGCTTTGCGGATGTTCGCGTGTATGTGTATTACAGTGTTGGGCGAAAGCCCCTCCGTATTGAGGCAGTAGGAGTAGTAATCCTGGATATCCTTTGGACCGAGTTCTGAAAGCAGTATTCCCTTCGCTGAGAAATACGGAATTATCTTGTTTTCTACTATCCTCGAATACCCTCCATACGTCGTTATCTCCACGCTGTTTTTCATCATCCTGAGCCAGTCGCGCATAAAATCTGTGAACAACGGGCTTTTCTTGCCGACGTCTGTTGAATCCAGAGGCTCAAATGTCTTGCGAGCCTCGATCAGCATCGCCTCTGCCCGCCGCTTATTCCCCTTGACCGGCAGGCCGGTGCTGATGGATTTAGTCCGACGCTTGCCAGTGTAGTCCTTATAGCTCAGTATGATCTGATAATAGCCATTTTGTTCCCGCAGGTGACCTGCTACCACAACGCTCCTCCTTTCGATAGCAGCCTGCACCCGCCATTGACAAGCACAGTGTAACAGGCGGGGCAGCATTCTGCAATCTTGCCGCTCAGGAGCCGGATATCACCTGCAGATAACTCAGAATGTGGAGTTTCGGTATCCTGTAGCTCCGGCCAACACGAAAATGTGCGATGGAGTTTTCCCGAAGGAGCCTGTATCCAGTTTTGGAGCTTACCCCGAGCATTTCGCTCATCTGCTCTACGTTTACCACGTCCGGGAATTGTCGAAACATCGTGCGATAGGCATCTCTCACGCTTATTACTGGCTGCAAGAAGCCACCTCCATTTTGCCCTCCCTGGACGACATACTTCGCCCAAGGAGGGCTTTGCATTTCCCGCCGTATTTGCCACGCGCCCCGGCGGTGAGGAGATACAGCGAGCCGCCGCTGGCGCGGCTGTCATAGCTCCGCGTGTGCCGATTGCCGTACACCGCAGGGCTGCCCCCAAGTCCTCGGGAGCGCGTGAGCAAGTACCTTTATCCCCTGCGCTTTCATTGCGAAGCGGCTTGCCAAAGCCGTTTTTGGGGCCGCGTTTATCGCTCAGGCTCACGCCGTCATCGCGCCGCGCCCCGCGTCGCTGACCGTCTCCGGTCACGCAGGTTCTGTGCTCGCTGTACCGTATATTCAGTTGTGGGGAACTCTCAAAAATGTCCCTTCGCTATATAGGCAGCGAGAATGCGATTTTTACAACCTCAGGCCAAATGTTTTTTGATTTTGCGCAGTCTCTTCGACACCGCCTGCTGCGTGCACCCGAGCACGCGGGCTGTCTGCGCTTGTGAGAGGCCGTCAACGCAGAGCAGTGTAAGAAGCTCCAAGTTGGCCTCAGGCAGCTCGCGAAGTTTTGCAGAGAGCCGTGAATCACTCAGTTCCTCTATCCAGCCGCAGCGGCCGGAATTGAACTCAGGCATCAGGGTATAGCGAGAGCCGCAGGCCGTCTCCAACGGACGCCTGCGGCTCTCGTACGCTCTGTCGTGGTTAAATTGTTCGAGGTCGAAGCGACGCATCTCCTCGATATCGTCCTCACTCATACCCTCTTTCCTATACCAAAGTTCCTTGCGCTTCCATTCAGCGTCAAACCTTCGCTTCTCTCTGGCGTAGTTGTATGCCATTAAAATGACCTCCTGCTTTGATTTGGATGGGATCAAAACAGGCGGTCAGGGGTATTTGGCTACGTAGCACTGCCAGAAGTCAGAGCGTACAAAGCGCCCGCTCTCAACCAAGGCTCAAAAAACGTCATTGTGGATAGTGAAGTTAAAAGCTTGCTGATATCTAGGATTGTTACTTTTCTGCATTCTATTCCTGAGTGGTTTTGGCAGCACTCGGGCTTTCATTTTATGCATCAGATCGGGGCAAATCGGAGGCAACTCGTTGACTTTGTGCTTAATCACAGTTGAAACAATGACTTTTGCAGCAGTTTCAATTGCTTTCACAGTATTTCTCCCCTCTGAATTACCTTGCTCTTCTACTAACGCTACTCCAACAAAATGACAACACTTCAGAAGAAATGCCCATATATGTTGAAGAGCGCCGTGTTGTTTGCGCTTTTTGCGAAGGTTGCTTATGAAACCATTGCCGTGTTTGCTATGCACCATGGCGAGTTTGTTACAGTCAAGCGAGAGGCACAAACTATAGCTCCACAATTGCTTTTGATCCTTACAAACTTGCAACTCGAATCCAGATGAACGCCGTAAATCTCGTCCTATTATTTCATATCAGCAAGCACAGCCCATCGAAGAGGACGGTGCAGATGAGTACTGAGGCGATGCTGGACCTGGTTTTGGACGAGACGAGGCTGGTGACGAGTGCGGCCAGCACTGAGGCCGCGGCGCAGGCTAGGGTGGATGCCGCGAGAACTGCCCAGAGCGGCAAAAACTCCGGCAGCGCGGAAAACAACTCCAGCGACGCCGCGCTTGCGCCGAGTTCGGGCAGGCCGTAGGTCAGCGCCGTCGCCGCAAGCCTCGGCACATACGCCGCCGTCGCGCACAGGAGCGCAAACACGAAACCCGCCGCGCGCTTCCTGCGCCGCACATCCTGCCGCGCGCCTGCGGAATTTATCAACTGTTCCACGCCCGTCTCCGCGTCCATGCAGAAGAAAAAGGGCAGTGCCAGCGAGAGCGCCAGAACCAGCTTTGCTGTGTCCGAGACGGCGTCAGCCCTGCCCTGCGCACCGTAGAGCAGCTCATAGGGCGTCTTGTACACATAGCTCTCGCCCTCGCCCAGCGCCTCGTACTGTGCGCGGGCTTCGAGGAACGCAGCCTCAGCCTCCAACTCGCGCAGGATGCTGTTGCCCATGCCCGACGCCGCGCCGCCCTGTGTGCTCTGCATGAGGGCGGCATAGTCCTCGCGCAGGGCGTCGAACCGCGCCGCCTCCGCGAGAATATACGCGTCCTTCTCCGCGTCCGGCGCTCCCAAGAGCACGGAGCTGTACTGCCTGTACTGCGCCTCCTGGACCGTGCCGGAGCCGATGTCCAGGTTGACCCAGACTTGCACCAGCAGCAGCGCGCCGAGCACGGCCAGCGCCCCGCTCGAGAGAAAGAGCTTGCGCAGCTCGTGCCGCATCGGGTGTAGATGCAGTCCCAATGCCGGTCCGGCCCTGCCCCGGCGCGAGGCCGTCACCGCGCTGCGCTTTACAAAGAGCGCCCAGCCGCCCGCCGCGCACAGTACGGCGAGCAGAACGCAGAACGCCGCCGTCGCTGCTAGCCTCGGCACCGGCAGGCCGAAGAAGTTTAGGAAAAGCAGCCCGTCAAAGAGCCGCAGCGTGTCCCCGGCCGCCGCGAGATTGAGGCAGCGCGGCAGATTCATGGGCAGAGCCGAGAGCGCAAAGGATAGCGCCGCCGCCAGCGCGCACACGGGCAGCGCCGGGGCGCTCCTGAGCGCCGAGGCCGCCAGCGTGAAAAAGCCCGCGCAGGCGAGGAGCCACAGCGCCTTCATGAGGAAAAACAGCGCGAGAAAGCCGCCGATGTAGAGCTCATACGGGCAGGCCGTAAACCCGTACACCGCCTGAACCGGCAGGCTCAAGTCCACAGGGCCGAACTCGCACACGGCAATGGCGGCGCAGAGCGCGTACATGAGCGCCGCGGGTATGAGCGCCGAGGCCGCGACTGCTGTAAACTTCCGGCAATACAGTTCGCCGCGCCCGCGCTTTGTGGGCCGCAGCAGGCAGAGCGCGCCGCTCTCACGCTCCCGAGAGAACAAGATCAGCGCCGCAGTCAGGGAAAAGAGCAGCGCAAATATGTCCGGCAGCCTTAAGCCGAGCAGCAGCTCGATCCCGCCCGTGAACACCACGGGGACTTCCAGCTCCAGCAACCGCGAGTAGACCTCCTCCGTCCGCTCGATGGAGCGCATAGCGAAGCCGCCGTCTGTGCCGAAAAGCCCGCTGTGCAGCTTCGCCGCCGCCTCGGCACAGGTGAGCCGCACGAACTCGCCATAGCCCCGCGCGGCCTCGATGCGGGCGGCGGCCTCGTCAACGAGACGCATCTCGCTGTATATGTCGCCGGTCAGCAGCTCGCCGTCATAGCTCTCATTGCCCATGAGGATATGCTCCCACAGCTCGGACTGAAGCGCGGTGATGTCGCCCTCGTAGCCGTACATGGCCTGCGCCTCGCGCAGCCCGCTGTCCACGACTTCGCCTCGGAAGAAAAGCAGGCAGGCGATGAACAAACCGAGCGCGAGCATGGCTAGGACGCGCTCGGAGAGCAGCTTTCGCAGTTCCCAGCTCATAGCCCGACCTCGTCGCCGAAGCAGTGCAGGTATACGTCCTCAAGCAGCGGCTCGGCCTCGCGGCATGGGAAGGGCGGGCGCGTCTCGCTTATGAGCCGCACCGTCACACCCTCGCCGCTGCGCCGCAGGGAACTCACCGGCCCGAGCCTCGAGACCTCCTCCAGCTTCTCCTCCGGCAGCTCGACCTCCCAGACCTTGCCGCGCATGTCCGCGCAGAGCTTCTGCGGCTTCTCCTGCGCCAGTATCTCGCCGCCGGAGATGAGTATAAGCTCGCTGGCTATGTACTCCACGTCCGGCACGACGTGTGTGGAGAGCAGCACGATCTTGTGCAGGGCCTCGCCAGCAATGAGGTTGCGGACGGCGATGCGCTGCTTGGGGTCGAGGCCCGCCGTCGGCTCGTCCAGCACGAGGATGTCCGGGTCGTCCAGCATGGCCTGGGCCAGCAGAAGCCGCTGCTTCATGCCCCCGGAGAGCGCCCGCGTAGGCTTCCGGCGCACCTCCAGCAGCCCGAGGCGGCCCAGGAGCAGCTCCGTGTGCTCCTGCGCGCGCCTTTTCGGCATCCCGCGCAGGGAGGCCATGTAGCAGAGGAAGCTCTCACAGGAGAAGCCGGGGTAGAGCGTCTGCTGCTGCGGCATATAGCCCAGCCTCGCGCGGAAGCTCCGGCCCAGCTTGCGTATATCCTCGCCGTCAAAGCGGATAGCGCCGGAGTCGGCCTCGAGGTTGCCGGTGAGTATGTTCATGAGCGTGCTCTTGCCCGCGCCGTTCGGCCCCAGCAGGCCATAGATGCCCTCGCGCAGGACAAAGCTCACGCCCTTGAGCGCGCGTTTTTCCCCATAGCTCTTGGCCACCGAGTCAAAGGAAAGCTCCATGCCCTCACCCCGTAACTGTCAGCGCGTCGTAGTTTTCGGCGTAGTAGTCCGCCTTGCTTATGACGCCGTGGACGCTGTCCTCGCGTGTGCGTATGCCGTAGATATACCCTGCACACTCAGCCGAGGGCGAGATGACTATGATGTCGTCCGCCGCGCTGCGCCCCTCGTTTTCCATGAGCGTTTCCGGCCCGCCCGAGAGGTCACAGCAGCGCAGTTCCAGCGTGCCGGCGTTGGAGATACAGAAGGCCATGCCGTCCATGGCCCAGAAGTTCGCCAGCCCCTCGTGCGAGTACAGCTCGCGGCTCTCGCCCGCGGCGAAGTTGTAGCAGTAGAGCGTGTCGCCCACGGCGTAGAGGGAGAGGTCGCCGTAGCGGCATAGGAACAGTGAGGAGCTGAGCCAGACGTCCTCCGAAGCGAGCGTCTCATAGGCACCCATGTCGAAGCTGTAGAGCCGCAGTTCGGTGCTCAGGTGCTCGGCTGCGTAGCCGTTGAGGTACTCTGCGTAGTCGCCCTCGGGAAACTGCTCGGCGTATTCCGAGAAGGTGAGCGGCTCGGCGTCGTAGCCGCTCACTAGCAGCAGCACGCTCTGCCCGTCGGAGCCTGCAAAGTTCACGCTCTCGGAGCCGGAAAAGAGCGTCTCCGTCCCGCCGCCCGAGAGGTCAACGCGCAAAAACAGGCTCTCGCTGCTCACTCCGTCCGTGGACATAGTATTTTTATAGAAGCTGCCGTAGATATAACCGTGTGAGATGTAGGCGTTGCCCGTGCGGTATGATACCTCACCCGAGGACTCGAACGCAGCCACGACCTCGCGCTGGCGTGACTCGGGGTCTATGCGCCGGATGACGACGCTGCCGTCGGGTTCGTTGGAGATAGACCACCAGGCCCCGCCGTAGGGAGCGAAATATGCGACGTCCTCGCCTATCCAGGCCTCGCAGCTCTCGTCCGTGTGGTGGCAGCCGCTCTGCGAGCACATGGCGAACATTTGCCCATATTCCGGGTCGTAGTAGCTGAGCATTTTGCTGCCGGGGATGTAGAAGCCGAGGCCGTTTTCTGTGGAGCACCAGCCCATGTTGGCAGAGCACATGGCCCTGTTCTCCTCCGGCGGCGCTGTGTTTTCGATCTCTGCGCCGGGCGTTTTTTCTGAAGAAATACTTGGCGACTCCTCAGATGCTTCGCTGCAGCCGCTAAGTAAGCAAACCGACAGAATCAGCGCGGCAAGCACAGTAATTGAATATCTTTTGCGTTTCAATGACAGCTCTCCTCTCTGTCAATATCGGCTCTCTCAACATCAACCTCAATGAAGTTGCAGATATACCAATAGAGGGCGTTGTTATCGCCCTCTATTAAATCATGGCAAAATGGGAAAATGGAGGTTTTACCACACGACAGCATGAGTGCCAGTGTGATCACAATAGAATCTGATTTGTGTGCTAGCTCGAGTATATTCAGTAATTACTCCAACGGGACATTCAACCGTGTACGAATGTGTTTCTCCCGCGATAGCGGCATAAGAAATAGCACCGTCTACTGCTGTCTGCTGACCGTGGTTCTGAGTTGTCCATTTGCAACTCAAGTCGAGGTGATCTCTTGCAACATAGGCCTGAGTGTTAGCGTGAGATTGATAGCAGCGATTCGATGCTGTTATATAGAGGTTAAAGTCATAGGCAACGTTGTTAAGTTTCAACGAACCTGTCGTCCAGCCGCTTCCGGATCCAGCGAATGCACCGAACAGAGTAAATGAGGACACAATGGCGATTATACAGACTATCGCTAGAAATTTTTTTGTTTTTTTCATGTTAGTACCTCCGTTCATAATAGCTTTTTTATGCAACACTTAATTATATTCAAGCCATATCACATACCTCCATTTTTACTAAATTCTTTCTAATACGTTTTGATGGTTGAGTATTCTACAGGTCTTTCAACAACGACTCCGCTGGCATCAGTAATTTCGGCAGTCACTTTAAGCTGGTAGTCACCACGAGTGACGTACCATGGTTCATCGACATATGTAAATCCGAAGCCATCATCTGTTGATGTCCAGGTTTTCTTCGTCTCCCAACTGCTGCCAACACGCTTCTGAAGCTCTACCGTGAGCGTACAAGAAAACTCCCTTGCTGTATAAACATCGGCGTAGCAGCTTGCTTTGCCAGTAGTGGATATATTTAACATAATGTTAAACTGCACAATCTCTTCATATCGTAGACTGATGGGAACCTGCGGTTCGTCTGCTTTGTATGCTGCGGCACTTGTTGCTAAGATGGATAAAAGCATTGCAAGACAAATGGCGATTGATGCTGTTCTTTTCATATCTTTACCCTCCTGTTAATATCTCAGCCCTTATAAGTAAACGTATTGGCTATTACAATCAGCTCTTCCCCGTCAAGACAATCAGAAGAAACAGTGATGAACATACCCGTATAAGAGTCTGCCAAAGCCAGAATGGTCACGTCTTCTCTGACAATAAGCAACCCGCTGTAGCCGGCGACGGTGATTTCGCTGACAGAAGCCGCATTCTCGGTGTTTACATTATGCAAGGAATTCAGGCCTTGCAATATGGAAACACAAATATATGCACCAAAACTATTCTCATAGTAATTCCTTGAGGACACACTTGTTTCATTACTACTCATGAGCGTAAATTCATTTGGTATGCCGCTGTAAGTATACTTACCCAGCGACTTTTCGCCTCCGCTCATCAAATCCGTCGAGATATTATCTTCCAGCCGCATGGTAGTTGCAAAGTCCGACATTTCAATAAGCAGGTTTAGGACACCAGTCCGGACCGACGGGAAAGCTGCATAGGCAGACGTGAACAGCACCAGTACTACCAGAACAATAACAGCTGCTGTGCTCAGTGCCTTGTATGCTTTCTCGCCCAACTGCCTGTATCTTTTCTTTTGACAGGCTCTTGCTATCGTTTTGAGGCAGCGCCTGTCCATCTCAGGCGGTATGGAGAATTCGGGGGCATTTCTAAGCTGCTCGCATTCTTTTTCGATCTTCTCGCCTTCGTACTCAATTATATCTTCCATAAGCAGCTCAAAAAGTGCATTTTCATAGTTTTCAACAAGCTGCTCATGCCGGGTCATAGCTCAGCCCTCCTTCCTTCATCATCTCAAGCGCCCTGCGTCTGGCTCGGGTCAGCTTCATCCTTATACTGTCAGGGCTGCAGCAGAATTCCTCGGCCAGTTCCGCGTCGCTCATGCGGAGTATGTACTTGCCCGCCAGCAGCTCTCGCGTGTCCTCGGGCAGCGTGTCCCAAACTCTGATAAACTCTTTTTTCTTTTCGTCCATAATGATCACCTTTTCTGGTAGCAGCGCATCATCCGAAGTACGCTCGGTTTCCTGCTGGTCGTCAATACTCACCAGACGTCTGCTTTCTACAGCCTTTTTGCGGAGAAAGCTTATCGAAGTGTTCCTAATAGTATAGACGATGTAAGTCCTCAAAGTGCAACGGCTAAATGACCTCAAAAGAGCTTCTTTTTCAATGAACTTTATAAAAGCATCATGTATCAGATCTTCAACTACGCTCAGGTCGTCGGTGTATTTTAAGCCTTCCCTGATCATAAGCGGCCTGTAAAGCAAATAGAGGTCAGTGAAAAACTGCTGGCTGTCTTCATTATCGCACATTGTCATTATGGCAAACAATGAACCTCACCACCCTGAAAATCTTCTCTATTAATTGCCTCTCTATATTAAAAGACGCAATGGAAGCAAAACTGCAACACTGTTGCAAACGTTTTAAAGTCGTTTTGCTACAAGTAATTCATTATCAATGATGTGAACTACATTTATAATGAAAAACAACATATAATACCGAGGTAAATACGATTTTTACTGCGTTGTATGCCACGAAGGATAGATTTAAGATATAATTTGTCCAAGTCTTTTTGGATAGGTGAAAATGAGATGCCACGTTTTGGAGAAATCCTATGTGAACTCAGAGAAGATAAAAAACTGACTCAAGTACAGCTTGCAAAGGAGCTTCATATGGCGCCAACGACGATTTCGTCGTATGAGACAGGCAAAATCCAGCCCCCTCCAGACAAGCTTATATACTTGGCAGACTATTTTAACGTTACGACAGATTATTTGCTAGGACGGAGCAAATATGATATTGATCCATCTGTTTTCAATAGAACCATATGCGGAACAAAAACACTTGGAAATTTGGTTGATGACTTGATGGCGTTATCTCCAAAACAAAAGGAAGCAGCAATGATACTAATTAGCGATATGAGATTTAGAGCCGATTATAACGCCAGGGCTAAATACCGCGAAGAAGACTAAGGCATTATAGCGATTTAATTTTAAATAGTACAGCAAGCCAACGTGTTTCTATTCACGGTGGCTTGTTGCATTTTTTATTTGTAAAGCGTCTATATGATTAGAGAGGTGAGTGTAAGTCATCGGTGATACATAAATGCCAAATGGGCAGAGAGGTGAACATATATGTAAAATAATCTGAGTAGCGCGAATTTTAGAAACAACACGATAAGCCGCCGCATAGAATGTGCGCTCACGGGGTGAGCCCTGGAGCGCGGTTGATTGGAGTGTATGGGTACGAACACTATTTGCACCCAGTATCGCAGGGTTCCCAAATATGTAAAATTAACATAATACTACTTAGATATGCAAGAAAGGAGTACAAAATATGAAGCGACGCGCAAAACAATTCTTGACTGCTGCACTAGCGCTGTGCCTTTGCTTCACGTTCTCGATTACATCCTTAGCAGTTGACGAATCCACAGATTTGGATGACACTATTATCTCACACAGCGAAACTTGGGTCACTTCACAAAAGCATATTGCCGTTACTGTATATGATTTAGGAGATGGCGTTATAGCTACGGAAACTACGGTTGACGAATATGGGCTTACTCGTGCAACAGGTATAAAAACGCAAACAAAAACTTACGAGATAAAAGATAAGTCTGTTCTTGCGGCTACTATTACGGTTTCTGGAACATTCTCTTACAATGGAAATGATTGCACAGTTGATAGCGCGAGTCAGAGTCGAACTGTATACTCTGGATATAGCGAAGATTCTTGGGCAACTGGTCAGCGCGATTATAATTGGTTTTTTGGTGATGCTATAGTAAGCGCAAGTCTCATTATCACTCGAGACACCGATGGTAAAAAGTTTCCAGGTGTTGTCATGGTAACATGCGGCGTAAATGGTTAATGGCATATGAAAACATCTCGAAAGTATTACATCTCTTTTTTCTGTGCTATATTTATCATAGGGCTAACCTTAGTATTCTTAATTGCGACCCCATTTCCTAGGATTATTTCGTACGACATGGAATGGATCTCACCTTTTGAGTCAATTGAAACTACAACATACAACTTGGGCGATGATGTTTCTGCTACTTGTACTACTATAACACAAAACATTATTACTAGTGTAAAACATTCAGATAGGCGTTTATTCTCTGATACACAATGGAATTATATTCTTCAGGAGATAGACTCAGGGAACATTATTTGGGAAGATTGAGTATTCTTTGTACAAGATATGCATTATGTGCATAGAGGAGGTAAGCAATGATGTCCCGCAGGAATAAAGCTAAGCGTTTTGAAAGTATTGCACTTGCAATACTTATAGCCGTATCTTTTTCTTTTGGTCTTTCTTCAGTTGCTTTTGCAAGTGACTATGAACCAGAAGATGTGCAAGAAATAATATACTACGCAGAAGAATGGGTTACCCCTCAAACATTTGTTATTACTACAATGTACAATCTTGGTGATGGTTTTGTTGCCACAGAAACTATAACTACCTCATATGAAACTATTTCAAGAGCCTCTGGAACACTTACTCAAACATCAACCGTAGAAATTAAAAATGGTACATCCGTTGCGGCAACAATTACTGTCACAGGACGGTTTGCTTATGATGGTAGTTCGGCAACAGTTCTTAGCGCCAGCCATAGTCGGTCTGTTAACGCTGGATACACCGAAACTTCTTGGGGTACTGGAAGTGGTAACTCTGGATTTTTACATGGTGCCTATGTAACAGCTACACTTGGAATCAAACAAAACTCTACAGGTAAGAGCTTCTCCGAAACAGCTAAAGTAACTTGTAGCAAAAACGGTGATTAAAGTTAGACAAGCCACGGGTTTAAGAATCAGGGGGATATTGTGCAAGCAATGGGAGTGTCCGGACACTCCCGAAAAATGCTTGCCGGGGCGCCGCCCCGGAGAACGCACATACTGTGCGGCGGCGCATCCTGC
>NHCFR05603__coassemble_856_pt1 | contig 16801 bp, 15 predicted proteins | sample NHCFR05603__metabat2_high_PE_010 | metagenome-assembled genome bin NHCFR05603
TTTTGCCCCGCTTTTTTACAAAAAAGCGGGCGGGGTCCAGGGGCGGAGCCCCTGGCCGCGCGCCGCAGCGCGCGGAACGCCCCTTTTGCTTCACAAAGCGCAGGAGGGGGTCAAAGGGGGAACCCTCGCCGGGGGTTCCCCCTTTGCGGGCGGCCTAAGCCGCCCGCAGCCCCTGCGCGCCGCCGTGGGGCTGGCGGTGGACGAAGGAAAGGGTCGTCGAGGACGCCGACCCCTACGGGTCCCTGCGGAACGGGCCGCGTGCCGCGGGATTTTCCGGGCGCGGGTCACAATGCGGGAAATAGTGAAAACGCCGCCCGAACGGGCGGCGTTTTCATTCGATTTTCGCGGGCGGCCCTCCTGCGCTTCTTTGGCACAAGGGGCATTTCGCGCGCTGCGGCGCGCGACCGGGGGCGCCGCCCCCGGACCCCGCCCGCTTTTTTGTAAAAAAGCGGGGCAAAAAACTTTTAAGCACGGGCGCGGCTCAGTCTTCCCAGAACAGTTCGTCCAGCGTCTTGCCCAGCGCCTTGCAGATGGCAAGGCAGAGCCTTATCGTCGGATTGTAGTCGCCCTTTTCAATGGCGTTTATGGTCTGGCGCGAGACGCCGACAGCGTCGGCCAGCTGCTGCTGCGACATGTCCAGCGCCGCGCGTGCGGACTTGAGACGCAGATTCTTCATTCCGCCTCGCCCCGCTCACGCAGCCCGTGCAGCCAGTACACCAGCAGCACCGTCTGATTTCGCTTCCGGTTGCGCCCGATGCCCGCAAAGGCGTCCTGCCTTATGCAGATGGACGCAAACACCAAAAGCGACACGCAGATGCAGATGATGCAGCCCGTCAGCGTGTCGCACCAGGGCTCTATGAGCATATCCGTAAACCCATATGCCATAAGACAGAGCATCAGCGTGAAAAAGCCCCACATGAAGGCCCGGCCCCTCGCCAGTATCTGCCGCTCATCATAGTCGTTCATTTTCCACCCTTCCTTTCCTGTGCCTGCATCATAACACCCACGCGACATAATGTCAAGTATATTTTACTTTATGTCCAACAAAAACGCCCCGGCGTCAACCGGGGCGTTTGTTCACAGCGTCTCGCGCGTGACGGAGTTTATCCACTTGCCGGAGCGGAGCCTGGGCAGGCAGAGGAAGACCTTGCAGAAGTCGTCCAGGCAGATGCAGACGTAGACGGCGGTGATGCCGAGGCCGAATACAAGGCCGCAGAGGGCGGCGGCGGGCAGGCAGACGCAGTAGAGCGGGCCTATGTCGCAAATCAGGCCGAAGCGCACGTCCCCGCCCCCGCGGAATACGCCGACGATGTTGCAGAGGTTGAGGCTGCGCAGGGGCATGACGACGGCGATGAAGGCCAGCATCATCTTGGCCAGCTCCCCAGCCTCGGCGGAGATGTCCATGAGCGGGAAGATGAAGCCGTCGAGCAGCGTCGCGCGGATGGTGAGCAGGATGCCCATGCTTATGATGCCGGTGACGAAGCAGACAAAGTTGAGCGCCACTCCCTTGCCGTAGATCTCCTTCGTATCCCCGCAGCCTATGTCCCGGCCTATGATCACGGCGGTGGCGTTGCCGGCGGCGAAGAGGGCGACGGCAGCCATGCGGTCGATGTTGCCGGCGATGGTGTAGGCGGCAAGGATGGGCGTGCTGTTCGGCATGTGGCCCATGATGATGGAAAAGAGCGACATTGCGAGGCTCCACATACCCTCGTTGAGCACGACGGGCAGGGAGTATTTGATGAAGTCTCCGGCGATTATCCGGCCCGGCCTGAGCATGAGGCCCGGCTTCACGGGCAGGCGCTTGCTCCGGAAGAAGCAGCCGGTGACGACCAGGACCTCGAACACGCGGCTGAGCAGCGTGGCAACGGCGGCTCCGGCGCAGCCCATGGCGGGCGCGCCCCATTTACCGAAGATGAACATATAGTTGAGCAGGATGTTCAGCGCTCCGGAGACGGTCAGGAGTATGGCGCCGAGGCCAGGGTTCTCCATGCTGCGCTGGACGGCGATGTAGACGCCGGAGAAGGCCATGCAGACGTAGGAAAAGCCCACGATGCGCGCGTACTCCGCGCCCGGCTCCCAGAGGTCGGGGTTGTTCGTGACGAGCTGCATGAGCTGCATGGGGAAGAAAAAGGCCAGCAGGGCTATGAGCGCGGTGAGGCCCAGGGAGACATAGTAGCCCATGCCCATGATGCGGTTTATCGCATCCAGCCTGCCCTTGCCGTAATACTGTGCGACAAGGACTCCCGTGCCGCTCTGTATGCCGAAGATAATGAGCGACAGGACATAGAAAACGGAGTTGGCCATGGTCACGGCGGCCAGCTCCGTCTCGCCCAGGGCCCCGACCATGAAGGAGTCGGCCAGGGCCATGAAGTTCGTGACGAGGTTTTGCAGGATCATGGGCAGCATCAGGGCTATAGCGCTGCGGTAAAAGCCCCGGCCCTGTCTCAGATAGTGCATTTTATTCAGTCCTCAATGCCTCCACGGGGTCGCGCCTCGCGGCGAAGCCGGAGGGGATGAGCCCCGCTATGAAGGTCAGAATCATGGAGATGACGACGAGCGCGACGCCTCCGGAGGCCGGCAGGATGGCCCGCAGGCTCTCTATGCCCGTCAGGTTCTGTACGATGGCGTTTATGGGGATGATGAGCAGCAGGGTGATGCCTATGCCGATGACGCCGGCGGCAAAGCCCTCGATGAGCGTCTCGGCGTTGAAGACGTTGGAGACGTCCCGCTTCGACGCGCCTATGGAGCGGAGGATGCCTATCTCCTTCGTGCGCTCAAGCACGGAGATGTAGGTGATGATGCCTATCATTATGCTGGAGACGATGAGCGAGATGGCCACGAAGGCTATGAGCACATAGCTTATGGCGTTGATAATGGTGGAGACCGAGCTCATGAGGATGGCGACGTAGTCGGTGTAGCTTATCTCGTCCTCCTCGTCCTCGACGGCGGCGTTGTACCCGGAGATGATGCGGGCTATCTCGTCCTTGTCCGCGAAGCTGGCGGCGTAGAGGCTTATGGAGCTCGGGCTGTCCTTATCCACGTAGCCCAGGAGCTCAAGGTTCTCCTCATACGTGCTCTCGGAGTACTTCGGCGGCAGCTTTTCGGCGTAGACGTACTCGTACTGCTCGTCGGTGAGCGGGCTCATGGAGAGGGCCATGGCCAGCTGCTCGGCGCTCATGGCGGCCAGCTGGGCGCGCGCGGCGTCGGCGTACTGCTCGCGGACCGCCTCGGCGGTCATCTCACGGACGTAGTCCATGAGCGTCTCGTCGTCCATGTCCGCGATGTATTCGCGGATGGTCTCGGGGTCCACGCCCATCTCGACGGCGTAGCCCTCAAGCATCATCTCCTCGATATACTCGCGGGTCATGCCCTGCATGGCCTGCTCGACGGTGAGCTCCACGTAGTCCTCGGGCGCGCGCTCGGTGAGGTCGGTGTAGAGCGCGGCGCGGCCGGAGACGTCGAGGCCCTCGATGTACTCGTCCACGTCTGCCTTGATTTCGTCCAGGGTCGGCTCCGGCTCCTCGCCGGTGGCGAAGGGCAGGCCGAGGATGGCGTCGGTGCCGGGGTCTGCAAGCTGGGCCTTGACTATGTCGGCCTCGTTCGAGAGCTCGATGACCTTGTCGGTGAGGGCGGAGGTGTAGCCTATGGCGCCGGTCATCATGCCGGCGACGGCGTCCTCGTTCTGGCGGACGATGCCGCTTATCTTGAGGCTGATGCCGCGGTCCTTGGAGTCGTAGAGGTAGTCCATGCCGGCGCTCGTGGCGGTGAGGTCCGTGTAGCCGCCGGTCTCCTCGTCGCAGACGTAGTACTCGGGCCGGGCGATGAGCTTGAAGCTGAGGCCGCACAGCTCCTCATAGCTCCAGCTCTCGACCTCGGCGTCGAGCATCTCGCCGGACATGGAGGCCTCGAATCCGTCGGCCATCTGCTCCTCGGTGCGCAGGCCGAGGGAGTAGAGCACGAGGTCGCTCACCTCGTTGTTCTTGTCCACGATGAGCACGACCTCGTCGTAGCTCTGGGGCCAGGAGCCGTAGATGACGTCGTACTGGCCGAGGACGGTGTCGTCGATGAGGCTGCCGCCCTCGCCGGGGAGCATCTCCTGCCAGACCTCGAAGCTGGAGTAGAAATCGCCCATCGTGTCGAAGTAGCTGGAGAAATCGCCGCCGTAGACGCTGCCCATCATGTCGTTGAGCAGGGAGATGACGTCGGACTTCACGACCTTGCCGTCCGCGTCCCGGGTGTAAACGTCGAAGCCGAGGTCGTAGCCGTACTGTATGGCGCTGACGTAGTCCTCAAGGCCGCTGTCTCCGGACTCTATGAACTCCTTGAAAGCCTTGAGGTTGTTCGTGTTCACGTCCATGGTGTTGAGGCTGTCCATGAGGTCGTACATGACGACGTTGGAGTAGACGGCGTCAAGCTCGTGCTGGGCGCCGTCGGCGGCCTCGCCGTGAGCGCCGCTGAGTGCCTCGACCATGGAGCCGAGGTCCGCGGCCTCGGCCTCGATGGTTAGCGGGTAGGAGGAGAGCGTGTCCTCCTGGACCCGGTCGATATAGGTCTGGATGCCGTTCGAGAGCGAGAGGATGAGGGCTATGCCTATGATGCCTATGCTGCCGGCGAAGGCCGTAAGGATGGTGCGGGCCTTCTTGGTCATGAGGTTGTTGAGCGAGAGGGAAAGCGCGGTGAAAAAGCTCATGGAGGGGCGCTTTTTGCCCGTTTCCTCCGCCTTTACGGGGACGGTCTCGGGGTCGAAGGGGTCGGTGTCGCCCTTGACTTCGCCGTCGAGCAGGCGGACGATGCGGGTGGAGTAGCGCTCGGCCAGGTCGGGGTTGTGCGTGACCATGACGACGAGCTTGTCCTGGGCTATCTCCTTGAGCAGCTCCATTATCTGCACGCTGGTCTCGGAGTCGAGGGCGCCGGTGGGTTCGTCCGCGAGGAGGATGTCGGGGTCGTTTATGAGCGCGCGGGCTATGGCGACGCGCTGCATCTGGCCGCCGGACATCTGGTTGGGCTTTTTGTAGAGCTGGTCGCCCAGGCCGACCTTTTCGAGCACCCGGACCGCCCGCTCCCTGCGCTCCGCGCGGGAGACGCCGGAGATGGTGAGGGCGAGCTCGACGTTGGCGAGCACGCTCTGGTGCGGGATGAGGTTGTAGGTCTGGAAGACGAAGCCGATGGAGTGGTTGCGGTAGGTGTCCCAGTCCTTGTCGCCGTACTCCTTGGTGGAGCGGCCGTTTATTATGAGGTCGCCCTCCGTGTACTTGTCGAGGCCGCCGATGATGTTGAGCAGCGTCGTCTTGCCGCAGCCCGAGGGGCCGAGGACGGAGACGAATTCGCTTTCCCTGAAGCTGATGCTGACGCCGCGGAGCGCGTGGACGCTCATATCCCCGGCGAGGTAGTCCTTGGTGATGCTCTTGAGTGTGAGCAAGTTTGCAACAGATCCTTTCAGTGTGCGCGCAGGGGCCTGTCAGTCCCTGGTGGCTTTGCGTATATCGTCGAGGCTGCCGAGCACGAGCACGTGTTCGTCCTTTGCGAATACGTAGGCGGGGTCGAGGACGGGGTGGAGCTGCTCGCCGCGCTTGGCGGCGATGAGGTTGAGGCCGTGGCGGCTGCGCAGGCCGACCTCGGCCACGGAGCGGCCCAGCCAGTCCCCGGGGACCTCGATCTCGCAGATGGCGCAGCCCTGCGAGAGGCCGATGAAGTCGAAGATGCGCTCCGAAGACTCGCGCACGGCGATGCGCTCGGCGGCGTCACGCTCGGGGTAGATGATGAAGTCGGCGCCGCAGCGGCGGAGGAACTTGGCCTCCAGGTCGCGGTCGGCCTTGCTGTAGACGCGCTTCGCCCCCAGCTCCTTGAGCTGGTCCGTTATCTCCAGGCAGGCCTGGAAGTTCTGGTTCACGCAGACGAAGCAGGCGTCGAACTGCTGCACGCCGAAGGAGCGCAGCACCTCGATGTTGGCGCAGTCGCAGATCTTGGCGGAGGCGACGTAGGGGAGCATGTCCTCCAGGGCCTCGCCGTTCTGGTCGGCTATCATGACCTCGCACTTCAGCTTGCAGAGCGCGCGGCAGAGGTGGTGGCCGAAGGTGCCCATGCCGATGATGAGGAAGGATTTCATGGTTTTGTGACCTCCTGTCAGCCTACTGTGACCTGTTCCTCGGGGTAGGTCACGGGCGGGTCTGTGCGCCGCTCCAGCAGCGCCATGGCGAAGGATACGCTCCCCACCCTGCCGCAGTACATGAGCAGGGTCACGACGAGGGCCGAGAGCGTGGTGAGCTCGCGCGTGATGCCGGTGGACATGCCCACCGTGCCTATGGCGGAAAAGACCTCGATGAGCACGTCGCCCAGGGGCAGGGACTGCGTCCCGCACAGGACCAGCGCGCCGAAGAGGGCCAGCATGAGGTTCGTGCTGACTATCATGCCCGAGCGCTTCATCGCGTCGTCCGGGATGCGGCGGCCGAAGACGTAGGCCCCGCGCCTGCCGCGTATGCCCGAAAAGAGGAAGATGAACACGACGGCGACCGAGGTGGTCTTGATGCCGCCCGCGGTGGAGCCGGGGCTGCCGCCTATGAACATGAGTATGACGGTCAGGAGCTTCGAGGCGTCCGAGAGCGCGGCGGTGTCCACGCTGTTGAAGCCTGCGGTCCTCGGCGTCACGGCCGAGAAGAAGCTCACGAGTATCTGCTCGCCGAGCGGCATGTCCGCGTTCATGCGGCCCCGCTCCAGGAAGAAGAAGAGCAGCGCGCCGCCGAAGATGAGTATGAGCGTCGTCAGGATGACGAGCTTCGTATGCAGATCGTAGCGTTTCCAGCGCAGGCCCTTCTGCCTCACGTCGTCCCAGACGAGGAAGCCTATGCCGCCGAGGATGATGAGCAGCATTATGGTGATGCTCACCAGCGCGTCGTCAGAATAGGACACCAGGGAGGAAAAGGGCGCCTTGACGCCCATGAGGTCGAAGCCCGCGTTGCAGAATGCTGAGACGGAGTGGAAGACCGAGTACCAGAGCCCCTGCCCCAGGCCGAACTCGGGGATGAAGCGGACGGCCAGGAGCGCCGCGCCCGCCAGCTCGAAGATGAGCGTCCCGAGGCCGATGGTGGAGGTTATCTCCATGATGCGGCCCACGCGGACGGTGTTGATGCTCTCGGCCATGACGCCGCGCTCGCGCATGCTCATGCGCCGGCGCACGAGGCGGGAGAAGAGCGTGGCGATGGTCATGAAGCCGAGGCCGCCGAGCTGGATGAGCAGGAGGATCACCGCCTGGCCGAAGCCCGTCCAATACGTCGCCGTGTCCACGAGGACGAGGCCCGTGACGCAGGAGGCGCTGACCGCGGTAAAGAGCGCAGTTACAAAGCCCGTGGCCTTCCCGCTCTGAGAGGCCGCAGGCAGCATGAGCAGTATAGTACCCGCCGCGATGACGGTGAAAAAGCCCAGAGCTATGGTCTGGACGTATGTGAGCCGTCTCATCTTCATAACCTCATTATTATAGCAGCCCCGCGCGCCATATGCAAGAGAAAGCCCCGGAAAACCGGGGCTTTTCTCAGCGCTTCTCGGGCAGGATCTCTATCCAGTAGCCGTCCGGGTCCTCGATGAAGTAGACGCCCATCTTCTCGTTGACGAAGCAGACGACGCCCAGCTCCTCGTGCTTTTTGCGCGCGGCCTCGTAGTCGTCCACACGCAGGGCGAGGTGGATCTCGCCCTCGCCGAGGTCGTAGGGCTCCTTATGGTCGCGCAGCCAGGTGAGTTCGAGCTGGAAGCCCGTTTCCCCGTCGCCGAGGAAGACCAGCTTGTAGGAGCCGTCCGCCGCCGTCTTTTCGCGCACGGGTTTGAGGCCCAGGGCCTCGTCGTAGAACTTGAGGCTCCTTTCCAAATCGAGGACATTGAAGTTGAAGTGGTAGAAGGTAAATTTCATGTTCCGTCGCCTCCTGCCCACAGGATAGCGCAGTTTGCCGGCTTTGGCAACAGCAAAACGCGGCGAAACGCCCTGTCGAGGGCTTTGGCTTGATATTTCCTCCGCGATGTGAGAGAATGATGAGTTGGAAAGGAGGGGAAGCTCCGTGAAGGATACGCTCCGGGACATATACGACGCTGTAGACGAGTTCTTCAGCGGCATGGGCAGCCGCAGGCTCACGACCTATTCGTCCTCCTGCGCCTATTACCTCTTCATGTCGCTCGTGCCGGTCATAATGCTGCTCGTCTCCGTGCTGCAATACACCCCCCTCACCAGGGACGTCGTGCTTGAGGCCGTTGCGGACTACGTGCCGGACTCGCTGTATGAGATCGTCTACTTCATCGTCACGAGCATATATAACGGCGGCCGCGTGGCGCTGACCGTCTCCATCCTCCTGACCATCTGGTCGGCCTCGGCCTGCATGAAGGCCCTGCTGCGGGGCATGGACTCGGTCTACGACGCCGAGCGGAAGGAGGACTACATCCGCTTCAGCCTGCGGGCCTGCTTTTACATGATAATTTTCGTCTTCATCCTGATGCTGAGCTTCTTCGTCATGGTCTACGGCGGCAAGATCCTGGACTACATCGAGCAGAGCATGCCCGTGAACCACTCGCTGGACTTCCTCTTCACGCTGGCCAAATACCTGCGCTTCGTCATCATCCTGGCGCTGCTGGCCCTGGTGTTCTGCCTGCTGTACAAGTGGATGCCGGCGCGGCGGCTGAAGTTCCGGCGGCAGCTGCCCGGGGCGGTGTTCAGCTCCGTGGCCTGGGCGGCCTTCTCCTTCATCTTCTCCTTCTACGTCTCGCTCTCGGACCGCTTCGGCGCCTACGGCTACATAGGCACCATCATGGTCGCGATGATATGGATCTTCTACTGCTTCTACTTCCTCCTGCTCGGGGGCTTTATAAACCACTATATAGAAATGAAACGGGCGGAGCCTGAACATGACAGACATAAGCGTGCATGAACTGAAAAAATCCTTCGAGGTCGGCCACCCGGTGCTGGACGGCCTGAGCTTTGAGGTCGCGGCCGGGGAGCGCGTGGGCATCCTGGGCGCGAACGGCTGCGGGAAGACGACGCTCTTCCGCATCCTCTCGGGCGAAATCGAGCCGGACGAGGGTACGGCCTCGGTGCGGAAGGGCCGCCGCGTGGGCCTCATAAGCCAGATACCCGTCTACCCCGCGGGCTGGACGACGGAGGACGTGCTGCGCGAGGCGCACAGCCGCCTGCGCGCCATGGCCGGCAGGATGCGGGAGCTGGAGGGCCTCATGGCCTCGGACAGCAGCCCCGCGCTCCTGGCGGAGTACGACAGGCTATCGGACGACTTCCGCCGCCTGGGCGGCTACGACATGGACCATGAGCGCAGCCGCGTGGCCAACGGCCTCGATATCCCGCCCGAGCTGAGGCAGCGGGAGTTTGCCCTGCTCTCCGGCGGCGAAAAGACCCGCGTGAACCTCGCGCGGCTCATCCTTGAGGACACGGACATCCTCCTGCTGGACGAGCCGACGAACCACCTCGACATGCGCGCCACGGAGTGGCTGGAGGACTACATCCTCCACTTCCGCGGCACCGTGCTCGCCATAAGCCACGACCGCTATTTCCTCGACGTCGTGGCCCAGCGCTGCGTGGAGATAACGGAGGGGCGCGCGGAGCTCTACTCCGGCAACTACAGCTTCTACACCGTGGAGCGTCAGCGCCGCTTTGAGGAAAAGCTCAGGAAATACGAGAAGGACCAGGCCAAGATAGCCCAGCTGGAAGCCGCGGCGGCGAAGCTGCACCTCTGGGCCTTCATGGGCAACGACAAGCTGCACAAGCGGGCCTTCTCCATGGAAAAGCGCATAGAGAAGCTCAGCCAGACCGAAAAGCCTAAGACGGAGCGCAAGCTCCACGCCGCCTTCAAGGAGCGGGAGTTCCGGGGCGACGAGGTCCTGGCCATGGACGGGCTCGCCAAGGGCTTTGACGGGCGGGAGCTCTTTTCGGGCCTCTCGCTGGAGGTCGCGGGCGGGGAGCGCGTGGCCGTCATAGGCGAAAACGGCAGCGGCAAGACGACGCTCGTGAAGCTCATCGTGGGCGAGGAGGAGCCGGACTCGGGCTGGGTGCGCCGTGGCCCGGCGGTGAAGCTCGCCTACCTGCCCCAGCACGTTAAGTTCGCCGAGCCGGAGCGTTCGGCGCTCGACACGCTCATCTACGACTGCCGCTGCTCGCCCCAGGAGGCGCGGGACTCGCTCGGCGCCTTCGGCTTTTCGGGCGAGGACGCGCTCAAGGCCGTCGGCACGCTCTCGGGCGGCGAGCAGAGCCGCCTGCGCCTGTGCATGCTCATGCGCGGGGACCTCAACCTCCTCATCCTGGACGAGCCGACGAACCACCTCGACCTCGCCTCCCGCGAGTGGATGGAGGACGCGCTCTCGGATTACTCCGAGGCCCTGCTCTTCGTCTCGCACGACAGGTATTTCATAGAGAAGTTCGCGACGCGCATCTGGAGCATTGAAAACGGAGAGGTCACGGACTTCCGCGGCACTTTTGCCGAATTCCGCGAATACCGCGCGCGCCAGGAGGCCATAGCCCAGGCGGCGAAGGCCGCCGCGCCGAAGCCTGAGAAGAAGCCCCAGCGCAAAAAAGGCACGCCCGAGCGCGAGAAGGAGGCCCGCCGCTGCGAGCGTGAGATCGAAAAAATCGAGTCCCGTCTGAAGGAAATTGAGCGTGAGGAGGGGGAACACGCCTCGGACTATCAGCGTCTAATGGAGCTGGAGGACGAAAAGGCGCGCCTTGACCCCGAGCTGGACGCGCTCTATACCAGATGGGAGGAACTTCAAGATGAGACATAAGCTCTGGCTCGTCATCGTCATACTGCTGCTCGCCGCCGCGGGGCTCTTCGCCTTCGCCGCGACGGGGCACACCTATTTTGCGGCGCTGCTCGCGCTCATCGCGGCGCTCATAGTGTTTTACCGCTTTGCCGGGCGGGTGCTCAAAATCGTCGTCACGGCGCTGCTCGCCATAGGCGTCGTCGTCTTCGTCATAATCGAGATACCCATAGTGAAGGCCGCACGCACGGACGCGCCGGCCGGCTGCGACTACATCGTCGTCCTGGGCGCGGGCCTGCACGGGGACGTGCCCTCCCTCTCCCTGCGCAACCGCCTGGACGCCGCGCTGGCCTGGCTGGAGGCGCACCCGGACTGCGTCGCCGTGGTCTCAGGCGGCCAGGGCCCGGGCGAGACGATGACGGAGGGCGAGGCCATGCAGATCTGGCTCGAAGCAAAGGGCGTGGACCCCTCGCGCATCATAGTCGAGGACAGGGCCACCTCCACGATGGAGAATCTTGAGTATTCCTTCGAGCTCATCCGCGCCGCGGGCGGAGAGCCGGACGGCAACGTCGCCATCGTCACGAGCGAATACCACCTCTGCCGCGCCAAGCTCATGGCCGCGGACCTCGGCGTCGAGGCCTGGGGCGTCGCGGGGCACACCAGCTGGCCGACGCTGATGCTCAACTACTTCATCCGCGAGGCCTTCGCCGTCACCTACTACCGGATATTCGGAGCCTGATATGGAAAAAGTAAACGTCTACGATTTCGACAAGACCATCCTGCCCTACGACAGCACGGAGGCCTTCTTCCGCCACTGCCTGAGGCGCTATCCCCGGGTGCTCTTCCCTGCCCTGGGCGCCCTGCCCTGGGCGGCGGGCATGCCGCTCGGCCTCACGAGCAAGACCCGTGCGAAGGAGGCCTTTTACCGCTTTCTGGCCCTCATCCCGGACATAGACGCCGAGCTCACGCGCTTCTGGGAGCTGCACCTGGGGGACATAAACGCCTGGTACCTCGCGCGCCGCAGGGAGGACGACATCGTCTCCTCCGCCTCGCCGGAGTTCCTGCTGCGCCCCGTCGCGGAGCGCCTGGGCTTCCGGCTGCTCGCCTCGCGCGTGGACAGGCACAGCGGCTGGACCCTGGGCGAGAACAACCACGGCGAGGAAAAGGTGCGCCGCCTGGAGAAGGAGTACCCCGGGCTCGGCATAGCCGAGTTCTACTCCGACTCCCTGTCCGACGCGCCGCTCGCCCGGCTCGCGGAGCGGGCCTTTCTCGTGAAGGGCCAGTGCCTCTCTCCCTGGCCGGAGCGGAGCCTCAGGCCGTGAAGCGAGGCATAAGGGCCGCGGCCCTGGCGTTTTTCGCGCTCTACTGTCTTGTGATGCTCTGGCTGCTCTTCATCCGGGGCCGCTTTGTGCAGCAGCTGAGCCTGGCGTCCTTCAGCGGCGAATACTGGAAGTGGGTCGGCTGGAGCGTGAACCTGACGCCTTTCCACACCATCTCGGAATTTCTCGCGACGCTCGCCTCCCGGGACGGCTATCTCGCGCGCCACGCCTTTGTGAACCTCGCGGGCAACGTGGTCATGTTCCTGCCGCTGGGCGTCTTTCTGCCGCTGCTTTTCGGGAAGCTGCGGCGCTATTGGCGCTTTCTTCTCGTCTGCGCCCTTGCGATAGTCCTGATAGAGGCGGCGCAGGCGCTGCTGCTGGTAGGCTCCGCGGACGTGGACGACCTCATTTTGAACCTCTGCGGCGCGTCGCTGGGCTTCCCCCTCGGCGCGCTCGCCGTCAAATTGCTTGAAAAAGGGGATAGAGAGACTTGAAAAAGGTGGATTACGAGCATTTTTCCCGCTTCCTCATGCCGCACAGCCCCGCCGCGCGCGGGGAGGAGCTCTATTTCTGCGTGAAGCGCGCGGACATGGAGGAGAACCGCTATTTCTCCGACCTCTGGCTCTGGAAGGGCGGCGCGGCAAAGCGCCTGACCTCCTCCGGGGACGTGAACGGCTTTTGGCTGACCGAGGCGGGCGTCGTCTTTTCCGCACTGCGCGAGAAGCGCGACAAGGAGCGCGCCGAGGCCGGGGAGCCCCTCACCGTCCTCCAGCTCCTGCCCTACGACGGGGGCGAGGCTCGGGAGCTCTGCCGCCTGGACTGCGCCGTCACCGCCCTGCGCTTTGCGGGCGAGGGCCGCTTTTTCTTCACCGCCGACTGCTCCCGCGACTGGGACGCCGCCCTTGCGCAGGCGCAGGGCGACGCGAAGGCCGCCGCCGAGGCGCTCAAAAGATCCCGCGCCGAGTGCCGGGTCATAGACGAGCTGCCCTTCTGGTTCAACGGCCGCGGCTTCGTGAACGGCTGCCGCAGCCGCCTCGGCGTATATGAAAACGGCGCTCACCGCTTCCTCACGGGCGAAAATACGGACGTCTCGCTCGGCGGCCTCTCGCCGGACGGGAAAAAGCTCAGCTTCACCGCCTCGGACTGGACGGGCAGCGCCCCCATCGGGGACAGGCTCTGCCTGCTCGACACGGAAACGCTTGAGATCGAGGACGTCACGGTGCGCGAGGGCGCGCAGCACTACTGGTCCCTGCCCCTCGGAGGCGGCCGCCTCGCTGCCCTCGTGAACACCATGGACAAGTACGGCATCAACGAGAACCCGAAGCTCTTCCTGCGCGAGGGCGGGGCCTGGCGCCTTGTCCTGGGCGACGGCGCGCACTGCTTCGGCAGCAGCGTCGGCAGCGACGTGAAGGCCGACTCCGGCTTCTGCGGCGATGCGCGCGAGCGCGCGGGCGAGCTCTTTTTCCTCGACACCCAGGGCGGCGAGACCCAGCTGCTGGCCGTGGACGAGGAAAGCGGCAAGGCCCGCGCCCTCGCGGGCCACGGGCTCAACATAAGCTCCGCCTGCCTCTGGCGGGAGGGCTTCGCCGCCTGCGCCATGCGCGGGGCTTCGGGCGTCGAGCTCATGTACATAGGCCCCGACGGGAGCGAGAACGTCCTCACGGAGTTTAACTCCGGCATCTGCGAAGAGTACGAATACTCCGCGCCCGAGGCGCTGAACTTCGTAAACTCCGAGGGCCGCGAGATAGCCGGCTGGGTCATAAGGCCCGCGGGCTTCGAGCCTGGCAAAAAGTACCCCGCCATCCTGGACATCCACGGCGGGCCGAAGACGGTCTACGGCAGCTGCTATTTCCACGAGATGCAGCTGTGGGCCTCGCGCGGCTTTGCGGTGCTGTTCTGCAACCCCACGGGCGGCGACGGCGGCGGGGACGAGTTTGCGGACATCCGCGGGCAGTACGGCCGGCAGGACTTCGCGGACCTCATGCAGTTTGTGGACACCGCGCTTAAGCGCTGCGATTTCATAGACGCGGAGCGCCTCGGCGTCACGGGCGGCAGCTACGGCGGCTTCATGACGAACTGGGTCATAGGCCACACGGACAGGTTCAGGTGCGCCGCCAGCCAGCGCAGCATCTCTAACTGGGTAAGCTTCCGCAACAGCGCCGACATAGGCTGGTATTTCGCCGAGGACCAGGTGGGCGGCGAGCCCTGGACGGGCCTGGAGAAGATCTGGGGCCAGTCCCCCCTCGCCTTTGCGGACCGGGTCACGACGCCGACGCTGTTCATCCACTCGGAGGAGGACTACCGCTGCCCGCTCTCGGAGGGCATCCAGATGTTCTACGCCCTGAGGCAGCGCGGGGTGGAGTCGCGCATGTGCATATTCAAGGGCGAAAACCACGAGCTCTCCCGCTCCGGCAGGCCTCAAAACCGTGTCCGCCGCCTGCGCGAGATAACCGAGTGGATGGAGCGCCACCTGAAATAAAAAAACACCGCCCGGGGAAAACACTTCCCCGGGCGGACTTTTTGTGTTATATTCTGCTTACTTCGCGAGGAGCTCCTTGATCGTGTCGCCAAGGATCTTGATGCCCTTTTCGATGGCCTCGTCGGAGCTGTTGGAGTAGTTTATGCGCATGGTGCGCACGTCGCGGTCCTCCTCATAGAAGGGGTCGCCGGGGCAGACGGCCACGCCCTTCTGGGCGGCGGTGGTCATGACGTCCACGGCCTTGAGCCCCTCGGGCATGGTGGCCCAGATGAACATGCCGCCCTCGGGCTTCGTGTAGCTGACCTCGGCGGGGAAATCCTCCGCCATGCAGGCCATCATCTTCTCGGCCTTCTCGCGGTACATATCCTTTATCTTCTCGATCTGGGCGTCGAGGTCGTTGTCCAGAAGGTACTGGGCGAGGACCATCTGGCCGAAGATATTGGTGTGCAGGTCCATGGTGGACTTGAAGGCCAGCAGCTTGGCGTAGAGCTCGGGCTGCTTGCAGGCTATCCAGCCGATGCGCATGCCGGGGGCGACTATCTTGGAGAAGGTGCCCATGGCGGCGCACTGCTCGCCCAGGAGCGCGGCGAAGCTGCTGCCGCCTTCGCCGTGGAAGCGCAGCTCGCCGTAGGGGTTATCCTCTATGACGGGGGTGCCGGCGGCCTTAAGTATGGCGGCCGCGCGCTCGCGGACGGCCTGGGTGTAGGTGAGGCCGGTGGGATTCTGGAAGTTCGGGATGACGTAGATGAACTTCGGGTCGTACTCGGCGAGGACCTTCTCCAGCTCGTCGCAGTCGATGCCGTCCTCATTCAGGCTGACGGAGACTATCTTCGGGCCGTAGAGGTGGAAGGTCTGGAGCGCGGCGAGGTAGCTGGGCTTCTCGACGGCCACGGCGTCGCCGGGGTTAATGAGCGTCGCGGCGACCATGTCCAGCGCCTGCTGGGAGCCGTTCGTGATGATGATGTTTTCGGGCGCGAAATCCACGCCCTGCTTCTTATAGCGGTCGGAGATAAACTTGCGCAGCGGCATGTAGCCCTCGGTGTTGCTGTACTGCAGGGCGCGTACGCCGTCCCGCTCAAGGACCTTCGTGACCGCGGCCTCCATCTCCTTTACAGGAAAGGAGTCGGGGTTCGGAAGCCCGCCGGCAAAGGATATGACATCCGGAGACGCGGCGGCCTTAAGTATGGCCGAGGTGAATTCGCCCTGAAAGTCGGGCTTGGACATGCGGTCAGAGATCCTGAGCTTCATTTCTTGTTCCTCCTCTTGGCATCTTTATTCTCTCGCGAGTGGATATTATTCGCGATAATAGAAAAGATGATAGCACCATGTCCCTGAAATTACAAGCTTTTTTCCATTGCATCGCTAAATTTTCGGGCGAATAGATGAAATATTGATTTCCCGCCATTATGTTTATTGCGGGAGATGAACAAAATTAGCTGTACCTGCGCCTTTGATATTTTTCAGCAAAGGAGAAGCCCATGTCCCGTCACGAGCGGCCCGAACTCTCGGAAAAGGCCAAAAAATATATAGCCGCGGCCTCCATAGCTGTGTTCGTCCTGCTGACCCTGGCCATAGCCTGGTTCATCGGCCGGCCCATGCTGCGCTTTGTCTCCGAGCCGGAGCGTTTCCGCGCCTGGGTGAACTCGGGCGGGGCGATGAGCCGGTTGTATTTTCTCGGCATGCAGATCCTGCAGGTCTTTTTCGCAGTCATCCCGGGCGAACCGATGGAGTTCGGCGCGGGCTATGCCTTCGGCGCCGTGGAGGGCACGCTGCTCTGCCTTATCGGCACCACGGCAGGCAGCATGATCATCTACTTCTTTGTCCGCCGCTTCGGCGTGCGTGCCGTGGAGATATTTTTCTCGCGCGAAAAAATAGAATCCCTCCACTTCCTGCGCAGCGAGCACAAACGGAACACCCTCATGTTCCTGCTGATGCTCATACCCGGCACCCCGAAGGACCTGCTGAGCTATTTCGCCCCGCTGACGGGCACGGGCCCCTGGACCTGGCTGTGGATAACCACCGTGGCGCGCATCCCCTCCATCGTGACCTCGACCATAGGCGGCAGCGCCCTGGGCGTACAGAACTACGTCTTCGCCGCCATAGCCCTGGGCGTCACCCTGCTCATAAGCGGCGCCGGCCTGCTGATCTACCGCCGTATCTGCCGCGCGCACGAAAAGCGCTCCGGCGAGGACTAAGCCCCGCCCGGCGGGGGATGATCTCGCAGTATATCACGTGGCGCACGGCCCGTTTCCCACCCGCCGTAGGG
>NHCFR05603__coassemble_907_pt1 | contig 16098 bp, 15 predicted proteins | sample NHCFR05603__metabat2_high_PE_010 | metagenome-assembled genome bin NHCFR05603
CGCCGCCGCCCTCAAAGCCCTCGAAGACCGCGCCCAGAAGCGCAAGTTCTGCTGAATGTGATTCCCCCCCCGACTGTCCGCGCCCGGGGCGCGGGCAGCCGGGGCTTCGGCCTTTAAATTTTTGAATGAGGTGTTATAATAATGGGTAAGCGCATAGTAGTCGCTCTCGGCGGAAACGCCCTGGGCAACAACCTCCCCGAGCAGATGATCGCCGTCAAGCAGACCGCCAAAGCCATCGCCGACCTCATCGAGGGCGGCAACGAGGTCATCGTGGCCCACGGCAACGGCCCCCAGGTGGGCATGATCCAGGCCGCCATGACCGAGCTCACCCGCTCGAACCCCGAGAAGTACATCCCCTGCCCGCTGTCCGTCTGCGTCGCCATGAGCCAGGGCTATATAGGCTACGACCTGCAGAACGCCCTGCGCGAGGAGCTGCTCGACCGCGGCATCAACAAGGGTGTCGCCACTGTGCTCACCCAGGTCGAGGTGGACCCCGAGGACCCCGCCTTCAAGAATCCCACCAAGCCCATCGGCTCCTTCATGACCAAGGAAGAGGCCGACAAGATGGTCGCCGAGCGCGGCTACCAGGTCGTTGAGGACGCGGGCCGCGGTTACCGCCGCGTCGTCGCCTCGCCCAAGCCGAAGGCGGTCGTCGAGCTGGACACCATTCGCGCGCTCGTGGACAGCGACCACATAGTCGTCGCCTGCGGCGGCGGCGGCATCCCCGTGTTCACCACCGAGGGCCACCACCTCAAGGGCGCGGCCGCCGTCATCGACAAGGACTTCGCCAGCGAGGTCCTCGCCGAGCAGCTCGACGCCGACTACCTCATCATCCTCACCGCCGTCGAGAAGGCCGCCATAAACTTCGGCAAGCCCGAGCAGAAGTGGCTGGACACCATCTCCTCCGCCGAGGCCGCCCAGTACTGCGCCGAGGGCCACTTCGCGCCCGGCTCCATGCTGCCCAAGGTCCAGGCCGCCATGCGCTTTGCCGAGTCCAAGCCCGGCCGCCGCGCCCTCATCACTCTGCTTGAGAAGGCCCGCGACGGCATAGACGGCAAGACCGGCACCGTCATCGTGAACGAGTAATAGGGAAGGAAGCGTATAAAAATGAAGAAAGCCATAGCCACCCCCAAGGCCCCCGCCGCCATCGGCCCCTACTCCCAGGGCGTCGCCGCCTCCGGCAAGTTCGCCTTCGTCTCCGGCCAGCTGCCCATCGACCCCGCCACCGGCGCCTTCGCCGCCGAGGATATCAAGGGCCAGACAGAGCAGAGCCTCAAGAACGTCGGCGCCATCCTCGCCGAGGCCGGTTTCGGCTTCGAGGACGTCGTCAAGACCACCGTGCTGCTCGCGGACATCGCGGACTTCGGCCCCATGAACGAGGTCTACGCCACCTTTTTCTCCGGCGACTGCCCGGCACGCGCCGCCTTCGCCGTCAAGGACCTGCCCAAGGGCGCCAAGGTCGAGATCGAGGCCATAGCCGTCAAGGACTGACGGAAAGCGCATGAAAAGGGGAGGGGACCGCAGGGCCCCCTCCTTTTGACGTACACAGAAGTTTACAAAGCCCGCCTTGACTGCTGCGGCGCGGGCATGTATAAAGTGCCATCTCTGCCTAAAAGGAGAACGACATGAAAAAATTCCTGATACTCGCCGTGGCGGCCTGCCTGCTGCTTTCCGCCTGCGGCCAGGCCGCACCCGGCCAGAGCGAGGCCGCCAAGACCGCCGGCATACTCTCCGACTTTTCCACCACCGACCTAGACGGCAATGCCGCCGACGAGAGCATCTTCGCCGAGTACAAGCTCACGATGGTGAACATCTGGGCCACCTTCTGCGGCCCCTGCATCTCCGAGATGCCCGAGCTCGGCGAGCTCGCCTCCGAGTACGCGGACAAGGGCATGCGCGTTGTCGGCCTTGTCACGGACGTCATGGACTCCGAGGGCGCGCTCGACGAGGCGCAGCTGCAGCTGGCGCGGGACATCGTCTCCGAGACCGGTGCGGACTACCTCCACATCGTCCCGGGCGAGGGGCTCTACGGCTTGCTCTCCCAGGTCAGCGGCGTGCCGACCACACTCTTCGTGGACAGCCAGGGCAAGCAGGTCGGCACGGCCTACGTCGGCGCCAATGACCTGGACGGCTGGAAGACCATAGCCGACGAGCTGCTGGAGGGCCTCGAAGCGTGAGCCGCCGCCTGAAAAACTGCATAGCCGTCGCCCTTGCCGTTCTGGGCGCGGCCTTCGTCGGCATAGGCATCGCACTGGGCGAGAACGAGATCGTCCTGCGCAAGGCCGTGAATATCTGCTTGGAGTGTATAGGCCTTGGCTAAGCTCCTGGGCGCCCTGCGCCGCCACGTGCGCACGGCGGTGCAGCTGGGCTGGACGGCGCTGACGAACGGCTACGCCGCCGGCTTTGCGAAGGGCACCATCTACAAGGGCGAGCTCAAGCGCGTCTGCGTCCCGGGGCTCAACTGCTATTCCTGCCCGGGCGCGCTCGGGTCCTGCCCCATAGGCTCGCTCCAGGCCGTGCTGGGGGACAGGGACCACTGGTTCTCCTTCTACGCAGTGGGTTTCCTGCTCTTCATAGGCGCGCTGCTGGGCCGCTTCGTCTGCGGCTGGCTCTGCCCCTTCGGCCTCGTGCAGGACCTGCTGCACAAGATACCCTTCCCTAAGAAGCTGAAGCGCCTGCCGGGCGACCGTGTACTCAAATATCTGCGCTACGTCGTGCTGGTCGGTTTCGTCATTATTCTGCCGCTGACGGTGCTCGACGTCGTCGGGCAGGGCAGCCCCTGGTACTGCAAGTACATCTGCCCGAGCGGCACGCTGTTTGCGGGCATACCGCTCGTGGCCTCGAACCCGGGACTGCAGGCGGCGCTGGGCTGGCTCTTCAGCTGGAAGGCGGCCATCCTCATCGTGCTGCTGCTGCTCTCGGTGGTCGTGTACCGGCCCTTCTGCCGCTATCTCTGCCCTCTGGGCGCGGTGTACGGGCTGTTCAACCCCATTGCCTTCTACCGCTACGAGGTGGACGCAGACAAGTGCGTCTCCTGCGGGGCCTGCTCCCGCGCCTGCGGCTTCGGCCTTGAGCCGGACAAGCATCCCAACAGTCCCGAGTGCATCCGCTGCGGCGAGTGCATAAAGGCCTGCCCCCACGGGGCCATCTGCTCCACGCTGAAAAGGAAAAAGGAAAAGACCGCCAGAGGCTAGATAAAGCTCCGGCCCGCCGCATTTTCGCGGCGGGCCGTTTTTTATTCCTCCGCTTCCCAGGAGTCGAGGAGCTTTTGCAGCAGGGCCTTGAGCATGGCCCGTTCGTCCTCCGCCAGGGCGGAGAAGGCCGCGTCCTGCCCGAGGTCGGAGGGCGCCTGGGCGCGGCCGGCCTCGGTGAGGCTGATGGTCAGGCCGCGGCGGTCTTCCTCGCTGCGGCGGCGGGTGACGAGGCCCTGGGCCTCCAGCTTACCCAAAAGCTCGCTGACCGAGGCGCTGCGCAGCTCCAGCAGGCAGACAAGGTCTGCCTGGCTCATGTCCCCGCGCTCGGCCAGCAGGCGGAGCATCCGCTCACGGCTGCCGGGCAGGCCCGCGCGGTGGACAAGATAGTGTCCGCAGCGGCGCATGAGGCCGCCGAGACTGTCCCGGTCCGGCTCCGGCTCGGGCGGGTGGGGCCGCCTGCCCCGCGGGCCCCTGCCCGGACCGTGCGGGCCGGGGCCGTGGGGGCCGTGAGGTCCGTGGGGCGGCGGCGCGCCGTGAGGCCCATGAGGAGGAGGCGGGGGCTATGGGGGTGTAGGCGTTTATGTACGTGCGTATCCTCGGCGCGTCCTGGAGGTGGTAGGGGTTCGCGACGGAGATCATCGCCGCCGGTTCCTCGTTTATGAAGCGCGGGTCGTCCAGGGCGTGCTTGCGGCTCCAGTTTATGCGTACGGCGGTCTGGTTGCTGGCCGTGGGGAGGTTTGCCACCACCAGCGTGAGGCGGTCCTCCGGCAGGGAGGCGGGGCCGTGCAGCTCGTCCGCGAGGGGTTCGTAGAGCTCCGTGGGCAGGCCCAGCCTTTCCTCGACGATCTTTGCTATGTCAGCGCCGTCGGCGAGGGCCGAGGGGATGGCCCGGCGGCGTTCCATGGCCTGGCAGAAGCCGCCCATGATGGTCGCGTCCGTCGTGATGAGGCCGTTGAAGCCCAGCTCCCCGCGCAGGACCCCCGTCAGCAGCTCGCGGCTGAGGGAGGCGGGCAGGACGTCGGAAAAGCCCAGCGCCGGGTTTTTCTCCATGGAGAGCGCCGGCTGGCAGATGTGGCCCACCATGACGGACAGCAGGCCCCGGTCTATGAGGGCCTTGTAGATATTCCCGTAAGTCTCGCGCCACTCTTCCGCCGTGAGGCTGTTGCAGCTCGGATGCAGGTGCTGGTCTCGGAAGTCTACGCCGTCGCCGGGGAAGTGCTTGCAGCAGGCTATGAGGCCCGAGTCCTGGGCGGCGTCGAGAAAGAGCTGCGCATTTTTGAGCACCCTTTCGGGCTCGGAGCCGAAGGTGCGGGTGTTGGTGATGTGGCTGCGGAAGTTCATGTCTATGTCCACGACGGGGGAGAAGGTCCAGTTTATGCCCGCTGCGAGGCCCTCGGCGGCGCAGACCTCGGCGAAACGGCGCGCGCAGGCCTCGTCGTCCGCTGCGGCGACGCCGAGCTGGTTTGCAAAATAGGTCCCGTCCGAAATTCCGCCCGCGCCGCCCTCTTCGAGGTTCGCGGCGTGGAGGAGGGGGATGCGCGCCGCGGCGTCTATGGCGGCAAGCTTCTCCGCCAGCTCCGCCTTGGGGCAGGGGCGGTAGAGCACCGCGCCTATGCCCTCGTCACTCACGAGGGCGCGCAGCTCATCGAGCGGGTAGTCCCCGCCCATGACGCAGAAAAGCTGGCCGGTCTTCTCACGCTCGTCCATCGAGGCGAGGGCGTCCAGCACCCAGCGCTCCTCGTCTGCGCTCAGGTAAAAGGGTTTGCCTTTCAGATCCATCACAGCTGTCCATCCAAGTCAGAAATGCCGCCGGACGCGGCCGGGCCGCTCCAGCGTGTAGCCGCCCAGGCGCTCCAGCCTCTCGCGGAACTCCGGCGAGGCCAGGGCCTCCAGCAGTCGGCGGACCGCTCCGCTGTCCCAGGCGGGATCGGGTATGAGCAGGTCGTACTGCTCCGTGCAGACGGGCAGGAAGTCCAGCCCGTAGAGCCGCGCCGCCGAGTATATGCCCATGCCCGCGTCCGCCGAGCCCGAGGCTATCTGCGCCGCCACGGCCGTGTGCGTCGGCTCCTCGCGGCCGTAGCCGTAGACGGCGGCGCTCTCCACGCCCTCGCGGCGGCAGAGGTAGTCCGCCAGGATGCGCGTGCCGGAGCCCTTCTGCCGGTTTACGTAGCGCAGGCCGGGACGGGCGATGTCGGCAAAGCCGCGCAGGCCGAGGGGGTCGCCCGGGGCGAGCATGAGGCCCTGCGTCCGGCCCACGCACTCGACGAGGCGCACTCCGCCCGAGGGGAAGAGGCGCTCGATATAGCTCTCGTTATAGCCGCCGGTGGCCTCGTCGAGCAGGTGTGTGCCCGCAGCGTGGCACTCGCCCCGGCGCACGGCCATGAGCCCGCCCATGGAGCCGACGTGGCTTGAGGACATGCGCAGCGGCGGCTCCGCGAGGCGCAGGAGGTCCGCCAGCTCGTCCAGCAGCGGGTCGTGGCTGCCCGTGACGACGAGGCCGCCTTCGAGCTCCGCGAGGGGCCGGAGCAGGCGGACGCTCACCTTTGACCCTGCCTCAAGGCCCTCGACGCCCTGCGGTATCTCAAGCATGGCGTCCGCGCGCATGAAGGAGCTCACCACCCCTGCGCCCCTGCCCAGAGGCGAGGCCACTAGGCCCTGCCCCGCGTCGCCCAGCCGCAGGCGGACGTATTCCCGGTACTTGAGGCCGGAGACTATGCCGCGGCCCAGGCGGGCCTCCGCCTGCCGCGCCTCGCCGCCGGGGACTATGCCGGTGTAGAGTCCCAGCACCGGGCGCATGAGCTCTTCAAGGACGATGATGGCCGAGACGGGATAGCCGGGCAGCCCGAGGATGGGCTGCTTTCCCCGCAGGCCCAATATGGCGGGCTTGCCGGGCCGGATGGCCAGGCCGTGGAAGAGCACCTCGCCCGCCGAGGCTATGGCCGCGGCGCTCAGGTCGTCCCTGCCCGCGGAGGAGCCCGCGCCGAGGATGACGGCGTCGCACTCCGAGAGCGCCCTCTCCAGAGCGGCAGAAACTGCGCCGGGCTCGTCCGGGACTATGCCGTAGCAGCGCGGCAGCGCGCCCCAGCCCCGGAGCATGGCGGCGAAGATGCTGGAGTTGAACTCCACGACCTCACCCTCTCCGGGGGCCTCGCAGGGAGGCACCAGCTCGTCGCCCGTCGGGATGATGCCGACGACGGGACGGCGGCAGACCTCGCACTCCAGCACGCCCGCCGCGAGCATCGCGCCCAGGGCCGAGGGGCCTATCTCCGTGCGCGAGGGGAGGATCATCTCCCCGGCGCAGATGTCCTCGCCTATCTGCCTCACGTGCTGCCAGGGTGCGGCCGCCTCCCGCAGGCGGATGCCGCCGCCCGGCAGGGGCTCTATCTCCTCGGCCATTATGACGGCGTCGCAGCCCGGGGGCAGGGGGTCGCCCGTGTCCACGGGGACGCAGGCCCCCTCGGGCAGCTCCACCGGCGTCGTCTCCGTCGCCCCGAAGGTGGAGGCAGCCGCGACGGCGGCCCCGTCCATGGCGCAGGCGTGGTAGTGCGGCGCGCAGATGCGCGCGTAGACCGCCTTATAGCTCACCCGGCCCGCCGCGTCCTGCACGCGGACGCGCTCCGGCTCCGGGGCGAGGCCGTTTTCCCGCAGCCGGGCCAGATAGGCCGCGCGGGCCTCGTCCAGGGGCGTGTTCGTGAGATATTGAAAGCCCATTCAAAACTCCTCCAGCTCAACTTCCACCAGCGCGCCCCTGGGCAGGCCCTCGCAGTCGCGCGGGACGCGCAGCACGCCGTCCGAGGCCGCGAGGGCGCTTATTAGCCCAGATTTTGTGCGCACAGGCTCGGCGTAGAGCTCTCCGCCCTCGCGGGAGAGGCGCACGCCGCAGTGCAGCTCACGCCCGTCGTTCGCCGGAAGGGGCTCCGTCAGCCGTGCGGGGACTGGCCTCGGCTCCGCCGGCTGGCCCAGCAGGGAGCGCAGCAGCGCCCCGGCCAGGAGCTTTGCCGTGAGATATGCTGCCGCAGGGTGGCCGGGCAGGCCCAGGACAGGCACGCTGTGCACCTCGCCCAGCATCGCGGGCTTGCCCGGGCGCATCGCCAGGCCGTGGAAAAGCAGCCGCCCGTTTTTCCCGATGACGCGGGCCACGGCGTCCCGCTCCCCGGCTGAACTGCCGCCGGAGACAAGCACGAGGTCGTACCCCTCCGCCGCGGCCAGGACAGCCCGCTCCAGCTCCGCCTCCTCGTCCCGGACTATGCCGAGGAAGGCCGCCTCCGCTCCCAGCGCCTCCAGCAGCGCGCAGAGCATGGGGCCGTTCACGTCCCGCACCTGGCCGGGGCCGGGCGTGAGCTCCGGCGGCACCAGCTCGTCACCCGTGCTCAGGACGGCGGCGCGGGGCTTTTTCCTCACCCTCGGCTCCGCCGCGCCCATGGCCGCCAGTGCGCCTATGTCCATGGGCCTCAGCCGCCGCCCCGCGCGCAGGACGGCCTGGCCGGGTTTCAGGTCGTCGCCGCGGAACACCACGCCCGCGCCGGGCGCGGCGCCCTTGAGGATGCCGACAAGCCCGCTGCCGTAGTCCTCCGCGTGCTCAAGCATGACGACGGCGTCCGCCCCTTCTGGCAGCCGCCCGCCCGTGGGTATCTCGGCGCACTCGCCCGGGCTGAGGGCAAAGTCGGGCGCCCTGCCCATCTCCACCCGGCCGGCCAGGCGCAGCAGGGCGGGGCTGGCCTCGCCGCAGCCGAAAGTGTCCGCCGCCGCCAGGGCGTAGCCGTCCACCGAGGAGCGGTCGAAGCCCGGGACGAATTCCGCGGCCTCCACGTCCTCCGCCAGCACCCGGCCCCTGGCAAGCGCGAGCGGGCAGGCCTCAGCCTCCGTCCTGCGGGCGCCGAAGGCCGAATACAGTATACTGAGAGCCTCGCCGGGCGTGACCGTTTTGAGCATGGCGCACCTCCTTTTTTTACAAAAGTATAGCTCCCGGCAGGCCGGTTTTGCAAGGCCCCCTCTCCGCTTTCGCCCTTTTTTCACGCCCCCCGGGAGGGGAAATGCGGCTTTCCTCTTTACATGAGCGCCATTTTCCGGTATAGTAAAGGGGTAATTGTGGTATGTTTGACAATTTAAAAACGACCCGGTGCGGGGAGTGACTTATTATACACTTTTTATCCTCGCTGTCGGTTTGTACTCAACATTGTTATTTCTTTGACTAATGCCGCCCTCAAAAGCTGTTTGCGTCCCAAAAAAGAGAGGGGCGAACAGATATAAAAACCATCCATATTCAGGAGGTAGGAAAATGAAGAAACTGCTTGCGATTCTCCTCGCCGCGATACTGTGCGTCGGCCTGATGGCCGGCTGCGGCCAGACTACCATAATAGTCAACATGGGCGGCGAAGACGAGGCCGAGGAGACCCCCGCCGCCGCCGAGGCCCCCGAGAACACCCCCGAGCCCGCCGCGTCCGAGGCCCCCGTCGTTGACGACACCCCGCTGCCCGAGGGCCAGCTCAAGACCGGCCTTGCCATAGTCTCCGTCGTGTCCAGCAGCTCCAAGGCCGCCTCCGCCGACGCCGACGGCCTGGCCCAGGCCGACACCACCTTCGCTGCCGTCCTCGTTGACGGCGACGGCGTCATCAAAGACTGCCTCATCGACTGCGTGCAGACCAAGATAGCCGTCTCCGCCACGGGCGAGATACTCACCGCCGCGGACACCGCGTTCGATTCCAAGATCGTCCTGGACGACGCCTACGACATGCGCAAGGCTAGCCCCATCGGCGCGGAGTGGGATGAGCAGGCCAACTTCCTGGCCGACTACGTCACCGGCAAGACCCTCGACGAGGTCAAGGGCATAGCCATCGACGACGGCGGCAAGCCCACCGACGCCGACATCACCACCGGCTGCACCATGAACATAGCCGAGATCCTCACCGCTGTCGAGAACGCCGTTGCGAACGCGAAGGTCCTCGGCGCGGGCGTGGACGACACCCTGTACATGAACTGCAACGCCATCGTCTCCAGCAGCTCCAAGGCCGCCTCCGCCGACGGCGACGGCAACGCTCAGGCCGACGTCACCGTGGGCGCCTACACCCTCGACGCCTCCGGCGTCATCACCAGCTGCTACCTCGACTGCGTGCAGGCCAAGATAGCCGTCACCGCGGCGGGCGAGATCGCCTCCGAGGTCGGCACTTCCTACGATTCCAAGCTCGTCCTGGACGACGCCTACGACATGCGCAAGGCCAGCCCCATCGGCGCGGAGTGGGATGAGCAGGCCTGGTCCTTCGCCGCCTACGCCACCGGCAAGACCCCGGCCGACATAGCCGGCGTCGCCGTCGATGAGAACGGCCACCCGACCTCCGCCGACATCACCTCCGGCTGCACCATGAACGTCGTTGACTTCATCGCGGTCATAAAGTAAATCCATGCTCAGGCTGAGAAGACCGCGGGCGCGGCGCGGGAGGTTCCTGCCGCGCCTCGCGGCGCTCTCGCTGGCGCTGCTGATGCTCACCGGCTGCTCCACGACTCAGGTGATCGACGTGGGGCAGCCGTCTGAGACGGCGGCGCCGGAGCTCACGAGATACACCGCCACCTTCCTCGACCTGTTCGACACGCTGACCACCGTTGTCGGTTACGCCGAAAGCGAGGAGGAGTTCACCGCCGTCGCAGAGAGCGTCAAGGCGGGGCTGAAGGAATATCACGAGCTCTATGACATCTACAACGACTACGAGGGCATAAACAACATAAAGACGATAAACGATGCGGCGGGCGGCGAGCCCGTAGAGGTGGACGGGAGGATAATAGACCTCCTGCTGTTCTGCCGCGAGATGTATGAAAAGACGGGCGGAAAGCTCGACGCCGCGATGGGCGGCGTGCTGAAGCTCTGGCACGACGCGAGGGAGGCCGGCGAATACTCGGAGGAAGGCGAGCTTCCCGATGCCGCCGCGCTCCTGGAGGCGGCGAAGCACTGTGATTTCTCCGCGGTCATAATAGACGCCGAGGAGGGCACGGTGCAGATCACGGACGCCGAGACGAGACTCGACGTCGGCGCGGTCGCGAAGGGCTATGCGACGGAGCAGGTCTGCAAAGAGCTGCCCTCGGGCTACCTGGTGAGCGTGGGCGGCAACGTGCGCGCCACGGGGCCGAAGCCAGACGGCGAGGCCTGGGTCGTGGGCGTGCAGGACCCCGACGGGGGCGCGGAGGACTACCTCCACACGCTCTGGGCCAGCGAGGGCTCCGTCGTGACGAGCGGGGACTACCAGCGCTACTACTATGTGGACGGCGTGAAGTACCACCACATCATAGATCCCGAGACGCTGTATCCCGCGACGCTGTGGCGCGCGGTGACGGTGGTCTGCGAGGACTCCGGCCTTGCCGATGCGCTCTCGACCAGCCTCTTCACCATGACGCAGGACGAGGGCCAGGCGCTGCTGGACGAGTTCGGGGCCGAGGCCCTCTGGGTCGCGGCCGACGGGCAGCTGCTGTACAGCCCGGGCTTTTCCGACTATATAAAAGAGTGAAAATGTGAAATAAGAGTAGAGAGGTGAAAGTATGAAGCAGCTTTTCAGGGGCGGAATCCATCCCAACGACGGCAAGGCGCTGTCGCGGGGCGGAGCTCCTGTCCCGATGCCGGCGCCTTCCAGGGTGATCATACCCATGTCCCAGCACATCGGCGCGCCCTGCTCCCCTCTGGTCAAAGTGGGCGACACGGTGAAGCTGGGTCAGAAGATAGGCGACGGCGAGGGCGTGTGTTCCCCGGTGCACGCCTCGGTGTCCGGCACCGTGGCGGCTGTGGAGCAGCTGCCCATCCCCGGCGGCAGGCAGGCCGTCTGCGTCGTTATCGACAGCGACGGCAAGGACACGCCCGACCCCGCCATAAAGCCCCGCGCCAGCCACAAGGGCCTGAGCCCCGCGGAGCTCGCCGCCATAGTCCGCGAGGCGGGCATCTGCGGCATGGGCGGCGCGGCCTACCCCACGAACTCCAAGATACTCTCCACCGCGGGCAAAACCGAGACCCTGCTCATAAACGCCTGCGAGTGCGAGCCCTACATCACCTCCGACGATATGGTGATGTGCACCTGGCCTGAAAAGGTCATCCTGGGCGCCCGGATACTGGCCGACGTCATCGGCGCGAAGCACACCGTCATCGCCGTCGAGGACAACAAGCCCGAGGCCATCGAGGCCCTGCGCGCCAAGGCCGAGGGCCAGGAGGATATCGAGATCCGCGCGCTGCCCACGCGCTATCCCCAGGGCGCGAAAAAGCAGCTCATCCTCGCTGTCACCGGCAAGGAAGTCGCCCCCGGCGCGAGGACCGGCGCGCTGTTCAACGTTACGACTGTCTACTCCATCTGCCGCGCCGTATACGAGGGCCTGCCCATCACGGAGAAGGTCGTCACCGTCACCGGCGAGGGCGCGAATGAGCCGAAGAACGTCATAGTCCGCGTCGGCACGCCCATAGAGCAGGTGCTCGACTTTGCCGGCGGCGTGAAGGAGGAGACCTGCAAGGTCGTCTGCGGCGGCCCGATGATGGGCGTGGCGCAGGGGAACCTGGCCGTCCCCGTCGTCAAGGGCACGAACGCCCTGCTCTGCCTGACCGACCCCGCCCCTGCGGCGGAGGACCCCGCCTGCATCCGCTGCGGCAAGTGCATGGACGCCTGCCCCATGGGCCTGCAGCCCCTGAACCTCTACCGCTACGTGAACTGCGGCGACAAGGAGGAACTCGGGCGCCTCAACCTTGAGGACTGCATGGAGTGCGGCTGCTGCGCCTACGTATGCCCCGGCCGCCTGCCCCTTGTCGAGACCTTCAAGGCGGGCAAGAAACTGCTGAAGGAGGGAAAGAGGTAATGAACCTGACCGTGACCTCCGCACCCCACATCCGCAGCGGCAACACGACGCAGCGGACCATGCTGGACGTGCTCATAGCCCTCGTACCCGCGCTCATAGCCGGGGTCGTGCTCTTCGGCCTGCGCGCCCTGGTCCTGACCGTCATCTCGGCGGCGGGCTGCGTTGTGGCCGAGCTGCTGGTGAACCTTGTCATGCGGAAAAAGCCCACGGTGGGCGACCTTTCCGCTGTTGTCACCGGCGTGCTGCTGGCCTTCTCCCTGCCTGCGAGCTGCCCCTACTGGGTCGTCCTCGTGGGCGACGCCTTTGCGATAATCGTCGTGAAGGGCCTCATCGGCGGCCTGGGCCAGAACGTCTTTAACCCGGCCCTCGGCGGCAGGGCGCTCATAATGCTCTTCTGGCCCGCGACCATCACCAGGTACACGACCGAGAGCGTCTCCGCCCTGAACTTCGGAGCCGTGGACATCGTCTCATCGAGCACCCCGCTGCAGACCATGGCCCGCCCGGCCCTGCCCGATGCGAGCCTCCTGGATATGTTCCTCGGCAAGATCGGCGGCTGCATAGGCGAGGTCTGCACCCTGGCGCTGCTCATAGGCCTGGCTTACCTGCTCTACCGCAGGGTCATCAGCTGGCGCATCCCCGCCGCGTACATAGGCGCGGTGGCCGTCCTCACGCTGGTGTTCAGCAAGGGCGACGACCCCATGCTCTGGATGCTCTACAGCATCATGGGCGGCGGCGTCATGCTCGGCGCCATCTTCATGGCCACCGACTACGTCACGAGCCCCGCCATGCCTGCGGCCCAGCTGGTCTACGGCGTAGGCTGCGGCGTGCTGACCGTCATCTTCCGCTACTTCGGGCTCTTCCCGGAGGGCGTGACTTACGCTATCCTCATCATGAACGCCTGCGCCTGGGCGCTTGACAAGGCCGTGCCCGTGAAGCGCTTCGGCGTGAAAGGGGGTGCCGGGAAATGAGTAAGAAACTACTTGTCCCCGTCGCCGTGATACTGGCCTGCGCCGTCATACTCGCGGCGGCAGGCGCCGGCCTCGCAGGCACAGCAGCGGCAAACGCCGAGAAAGAGCTCGGCGAGATGATCTCCTACCTCCTGCCCGGCGGCGGTGAGTTCGAGGAGATCGAGTACAAGGGTACCGATTCCAAGATCACGAACGTCTATAAGGGCGAGGGCGGCTACGTCCTGGCGATGACCGCGAACGGCTACGTGGATGAGATAAAGCTCCTCGTCGCCGTGGACAACGAGGGCGTCGTCAAGGGCTACACCGTGCGCGACATCCACGACACCTACGGCCTCGGCCTCGGAGTGCAGGACGATCTCTTCTTCCTCGTGGGCCTTATGAACTCCAAGGGCGACCTGGCCGTCAACAGCAACATCGACGCCGTGACGGGCGCCACCATCAGCTCCTCCGCCATCGTCGCCTGCGTGAACGCGGCGAGCAAGTACGTGCAGGAGTCCGGTGCGGCGGGCGGCCCGCTCACCGGTACGGCCAACGGCTTCGGCGGTCCCATCACCGTCTCCGTCACCATGGATGGCGACAAGATCACCGCCGTGGAGATAGTCTCCAACAGCGAGACGCCTGAGATAGCCGGCACTGCGCTTGAGCAGATCCCGGCGGCCATCGTTGCGGCGAACTCGCCGGATGTGGACATCGTCTCCGGCGCGACCTATACCAGCAACGGCATAATCAACGCCGTCAAGAACGCGCTTGACAGCGCGGGCGGCGGCAGCGGCGCGCTCACCGGCACGGCCGACGGCTTCATAGGCCCCATCACCGTGGCCGTCACCATGGACGGCGACACCATCACCGCCGTCGAGGTCATCTCCAACAGCGAGACCATCGAGATAGCGGGCGGCGCGCTTGAGCAGATCCCGGCGGCCATCGTCGCGGCGAACTCGCCGGACGTGGACGTCGTCTCCGGCGCCACCTATACCAGCAACGGCATAATTAACGCCGTCAAGAACGCCCTCGCGGGCGGCGGCAGCTCCGAGCCCGAGCCGGAGGCCACCCCTGAGCCGACTCAGGAGGCCCAGGTCGCTGCCGAGGCGTACCAGGGCTTCGGCCTTTCGAACACCGTGCGCATGGGCCCCGGCTCCGACGACACCGGCACGCCGGTATACAGCATCAACCAGGTGTTCGCCAACGTCGTGTTTGACGGCGAGGGCAAGATACTCGCCATTTACGTGGACCAGCTTGAGTACGCGACGCCGAACTATGACGGGGCGGAGATGCCGCACTTCAGCGGCTGGCCCGGCCAGGGCGGCTACAACAACGACTCGAACCACGACGCCGTGGTGGACGGCACGACGCCGGACACGGAGGAGCAGTTCACCGAGGAGGTCGCCGGCTGGGCGACGAAGCGCGACAGGGGCGAGACCTACGTTATGGGTACCGGTACCTGGAGCGAGCAGATGGATGCATTCCAGCAGCTGTTCGTCGGCAAGACGGTTGACGAGGTGGAGGAGTGGTTTGCGAAGTACTGCTCCGACGCCAACGGCAGGCCCCTGAAGGAGTCGAGCAGCGGTGAAGGCGACGCGGAGAAGTATGCGGCGCTGACGGACGAGGAGAAGGCCATGCTGGCCGACGTCACGAGCTCCGCCACGATGAGCCTGAACGACAGCCACGGCGACATCCTCTCGGCCATCCGCAAGGCCTATGAGAACCGCGTCCCGCTCGGGGCGATGACGGCGACGGGCATGGGCTTCGGCCTTTCGAACACCGTGCGCATGGGCCCCGGCTCCGACGACACGGGTACGCCGGTATACAGCATAAACCAGGTGTTTGCCAACACGCTGTTCGACAGCGAGGGCAGGATAACTGCGATTTACGTGGACCAGCTCGAGTACGCGACGCCGAACTATGACGGGGCGGAGATGCCGCACTTCAGCGGCTGGCCCGGCCAGGGCGGCTACAACAACGACTCGAACCACGACGCCGTGGTGGACGGCACGACGCCGGACACGGAGGAGCAGTTCACCGAGGAGGTCGCCGGCTGGGCGACGAAGCGCGACAGGGGCGAGACCTACGTTATGGGTACCGGTACCTGGAGCGAGCAGATGGATGCATTCCAGCAGCTGTTCGTCGGCAAGACGGTTGACGAGGTGGAGGAGTGGTTTGCGAAGTACTGCTCCGACGCCAACGGCAGGCCCCTGAAGGAGTCGAGCAGCGGTGAAGGCGACGCGGAGAAGTATGCGGCGCTGACGGACGAGGAGAAGGCCATGCTGGCCGACATCACGAGCTCCGCCACGATGAGCCTGAACGACAGCCACGGTGACATCCTCTCGGCCATCAGGGCCTCTTTTGAGAACATGGTCAACGTGGACCTGACGTTGGGCTGAGACGGCTGAAAGGAGAAAGCTATGAAAGCTGTGACTTTTAAGCTCAATACTGTACTGGCCGGGGTCGTGGGCGCTGTCTGCCTTGTGCTGCTGCTTGTGCGCACCTTCATGCCGCAGGCGATACTGCCGCTCATCGACATACCGAACCTGGCTGCGGTGTGCGCCGCGGCGCTGGTGATAGAGTGCTATCTGGGGCGCAAGCAGGTGCCGAAGCGCAACTGGGCGCTGACGGCGGTGCTGGCTTTCCTGACCTTCTGGCTGCTGCCCTGGGCGGCGGGCCTGTGCTCCGGCGTGGGCGAGGCGCTGCGTCTGGGTGTCATTGCCGGGCTGCTGTTTACGGCGATGGCCTTCCTCTTCACCTCCATCTGGGAGCGTTTGAACTCCGGCAAGGCGGGATTTCTCGCGCCGGTGTGCATAGGCGCTGTGATGTATCTGGCGTGCCAGTGCTTTGCGGGCATGCTGCTGTAAGCTGAACGAGATGTTTCCGGGGAAGCCGAAAGGCTTCCCCGGCTTTTTGTTTGCGGCCGCTGCCGTTGTGGGGGCGGGGTTCCAGCGCCGCCCGGGGGGTGGGTTTTGGCTGGGCGGAACTCGCCGTTTTGGCCTGCTGGACTTTAGGTTGGTGCTGCCTGTTCCACCCCATTTCTTTGGTCTTGCCCAAAGAAACGGGGTGGAGCCCCAAAGAAAAGCGCTTATGGGGTGGTGGCGCCCCCGTGAGGTTTCGGGGCCCACCCGCCTCTCCCA
>NHCFR05603__coassemble_943_pt1 | contig 15632 bp, 16 predicted proteins | sample NHCFR05603__metabat2_high_PE_010 | metagenome-assembled genome bin NHCFR05603
TCTGGTGCTTATTTGCATAAGCTTTTGCTTACATTGTTTAATTTACAAGGTACACTCCGCACTCTCAGCCGGCGGCCTTTCGTTCGGCGCTCTCGGTGAGGTGCTTTGCTAATATAGCATTTTGCGACGCCCGTGTCAAGTCTTTTTTTCGATTTTTTTAACTTAGTTTTTCACGGGGTTTTCGAGGACGCCTATGCCGTCGATTTCGCACCTGACGACGTCGCCGCAGGCGAGGTATTTGGGCGGCTCGAAGCCCATGCCGACGCCGGCGGGCGTGCCCATGGCTATGATGGTGCCGGCCTTCAGAGTCATGCCCTGCGAGAGCTCGGCTATGACCTCGGCCACGCCAAAGATCATATAGCGCGTATTGCTGTCCTGCCTCTTCTCACCGTTTATGAAGCAGCGGATGTCAAGCTCCGGCGCGCCGGGCAGCTCGTCCCGCGTGACAATCCACGGCCCCATGGTGGTATGCGTATCGAGGCTCTTGCCGAAGTAGAACTGCTTGTGCGCCTTCTGGAGGTTGCGCGCAGAGACGTCGTTCAGGACGCTGTAGCCCAGGACGTAGTCGAAGGCGTCCTCTTTACTCACCCTGTATGCGTCCTTACCCAGCACGACAGCGAGCTCGGCCTCGTAGTCGAGGCCGTCCACGATGTCAAAGTGAGGGTCGATCTCTCCGCCGGGGCCGACGATATACGCGGCGCGCTTGGAGAAGTAGACCGCCTTGCCGGCGTTCTTCACGAAGTCGTCCTTGCCCCACTTGGCGGCCTCGGCGCTGTGGTCCATGTAGTTCATACCCAGGCAGATCACGTCCTGCCGAGGCTCCGGGATGGGCGCAAGCAGACGCAGCTCGCCAAGGTCGATGCCCTCGCCCGCGAGGAGCTCCGGTCCGGGCAGGGCGCCCTCAAGCCTGTCCAGGAGCGCGTACATGTCCGGCGCGGCCTTGTATGCCTTTTTCCCGTCGCTGACGGCGGCGAAAGTCTCGCCCTTGTATTCACAGCTGAGGAGCTTCATTACACATACCTCATTTCAGTATAGTTATCTCGCCTATGAGCGGCAGGGGGCGTCTGACGCCCTTGCTGACGTTCACGAGGCCCTGGATGAGCCAGATGACGGAGGCTATGCTGCCCGCGATGCCTATGAGCCAGCCTATGCCCGCAAAGCCGTCGCAGATCGAGACGAGCGCGGCAAAGATGAGCAGCAGCAGGCCCTGGTTGCAGTGGTAGCGCAGGAAGCGCGACTTGGGCTTCAGCAGCAGGGGTATGACGAGCAGTGGGCCGAGGTAGCAGAGGTAGCCGAGGCCCTGGTTCTCGCGCACGTCGGCGTCGTAGCTCTCGGCGTATTTCTTCCTGCCGCCGTATGTATAGGTACCGCCGTCCCGCGGAGGTTCTTCGTACTTAGGCGTCTCGCGGCGCGGCTCCTCCCGCCTTGCCTGGGAGGCGGACTCGGAGCTCTTTTGCTTTTTCTCGCGCTTTGCCTGGGCCGGGCCTTTCACCGGCGTGTCGCAGGCCGGGCAGTTCTCCGCCCAGTCGGGGACGTAGGCGCCGCAGTTTCTGCAATAGCTCATCTTTCTATCACCTATCCCTTTTCTGTGACTATACATTATATAACGCCCCGAGCTGCTTTTCAAGAGCGTGCTCAGCGCGCTTTTTTGAAGCCAAGTGAAACATTTCGTGCCCCCGGAAGCCTAATAGGAATGAAAGGCTTTTCACCGAGGGGAGTCAGTCTATGTTCACGAAGCAGCAATTCGAGCGCCTTGCGTCCGCCCACATGGACGGCGTCTTCCGCCTCGCCTACAGCTACCTGAAAAGCGCCGCAGAGGCGGACGACGTCACGCAGAACGCGCTGCTGAAGCTCTATCTCACGGACAAGCGCTTCGAGAGCGAGGCGCACGTCAAGAACTGGCTCTACCGCGTAGCCGCCAACGAGTGCAAAAGGGCCCTGCTCTCGCCCTGGCGGCGCGCGGAGGACATTGCGGACTACGCGGAAGCGCTGGCCTTCACCGAGCCGGAGCGCAGCGAGCTCTTCTACGCCGTCATGGAGCTGCCCGCGAAGTACCGCGCAGTCATCCACCTGCACTACTACGAGGACTACGCGACGCAGGAGATAGCCGAGATCCTCGGCATCCCCGCCGCGACGGTCCGTACCCGGCTCCGGCGGGGCCGGGAGCTGCTGAAAACGAAACTCATGGAGGCTGAAGGCTATGCTGGACAAAAAAACGTATAAGGACACCTTTTCCGCGCTTCACGCCTCCTGCGACACGCTCAAGGAGGTATACGATATGATAGAAAAACGCAGGCGGGGCTCGCTGGGCCGGAGCTTTCTGGCCGTGGCGGCGGTGGTCGCGCTGATGCTGGCGCTCTGCGCCGTGGCCTACGCCGCGGACTGGTTCGGCTTCCGCGCGCTGCTCAGGCCCGGCACGACCGAGTTCGAGGGCCAGACCTACAACAACCTCTCGCTCACCCAGCCGCAGGCCGTCCCCTCGTGGCTTGACGGCTCCATCGCTGAGAAGGTGGAAAACTCCAAGGCCGCCTGGGCCGAGTTTTCCGCCTGGCGCGTGGAGCACGACCCGATGAAGGACCTGCCCGAGGTCTTCCAGGGCGTCCTCGGCATGGGCATCACGGACCTTGAGGACGGCGGGGCGGAGCTTCAGTGCAACACCGAGGACGGTCTCGAGACCCGCTACGCCACGCCCGAGGAATACGCCCAGTTCCGCGCCCTGATGGACGAGCTGAACAGCTATGACGGCGAATACGCGCAGGGCTACGGCGTGAGCTGGGCCGGGGAGGCGCAGGCGCTCCGCGATATCGCGGCAAAATACGGCCTGGACCTGCTCGGCGGCTTCCGCGTGCTCTGGAGCTCGGAGACCACCGGCCTCACGGGCGAGGGCTTTTACACGAACGCGGAGCTCGCGGAGATGACGGCGGAGTTCGGCAACTCGGGCAGCGTCTTCTACGAGCCGCCCGCGGGCTTCGACAAGGTCTATTATTACGACGAGGGCAGCTTCGGCCTGAAGTTCTACCTGGAGGCGCCCTCGGGCGCGGGGCAGCTCAGCTGCTACGGCTATAACTCCGTCTACTCCACGCTCTCCAGCGGCGGGGTCATGAGCTGGGAGGCTGACCTCTCCAGCTTCACGGAGCGGCGGCACACAGCGCCCGACGGCACGGAGCTGACCATCCTCTCGAACGGCTCCGACGCCTACATCTACGTCTATCTGGAGGACTCCTTCTTCGCCATGCACGTCTACGGCGCGGAGGACATGAGCGACGCGGACGTGGACTACGCCGCGGACGCGATAAATTACTCGAACATCGGCCGGTAGCCCGGAAAAGCGAGGCCCGGCGGCGTCAAAGGACGCCGCCGGGCTTTTTCGCGCTCAGGCGCAGAAGCGGTGCTTGCCTATGGTGATTATCTCCGGCCGGGACCAGATCCAGGCGTTCGTGGCGGTGACGGGGTTGAAGTAGTAGATGGCGCCGCCCGAGGGGTCGGCCCCGGCGAGGGCGTCGCGCGCGGCCTGGTAGGCGCTGTCCGCGACGGGCTCGTCCCACTGGCCGTCCAGCATGCAGCTGAAGGCCCCCGGCTGGAAGATGACCTCGGAGATGGTGTTCGGGAAAGATGGGTGCTCCACACGGTTGAGCACCACGGCGCCGACGGCCACCTGCCCGGCATAGGGTTCGCCCCTCGCCTCAGCGGAGATGAGCCGCGCCAGCAGTGCGAGCTCGTTGTCCGTCGTACCAGAGGCCTCGCTCTCACCGCCCTCGGCTATGCCCAGGGCCTCCATCGTCGCGGGGCCGACCTTGCCGTCCACGGTCAGGCCGTTTTTGCTCTGGAAATACTCCACCGCGTCCTCGGTCTCGCTGCCGAAGATGCCGTCCACTTCGCCGGAGTAGTAGCCCCAGTCGAGCAGCAGCTGCTGTATCTGTCTGACAGTCCCGCCGCTGGAGCCGCGGGCATAGGTCACGGCGTCGGCGCGTTGGGCCAGGGCTATTATCATTATATTGAGCGTGAATACAACTGTAAGCGCAAGTATGAGCTTTCTTCTGTTCTGCATAAAAAACTCGCCCCCTCGCGTTTAGAATACGAAGGGGCGGGCTGCATTATTCTTGCTAAAATATGTCAGGCCGCAGCGGCCACGACTATGCTGTTCTCGCTGTTTTCGCTGAGGCTGAAGCCCTCGCCGGCACTGACGCCGGCGCTCTCGGCGGCGGGCGCGCCGGTGACGTTCAGGGCGCAGGCGGCAGTTACGCTGCCCTCGACGCTGATGGCCGCGGCCTCGGTGGCGGTGATGCTCAGGCTGCCCTCGCCCTTGAGGCTCAGGCTGCCGTCGCCTATTATGGAGCTCACGCCGGCGGAGGTGAAGACGCACTCGCCCGTGACCTCGACCTCAAGGTCGCCGCCGTAGAACTCGATGAGTATGTCCGAAGTGGTGCCGGAATCAAGCACGGCGGAATCCAGCAGCAGGACGCCGTTTTCATACTTCACGCCCTTGAAGGCGAGACCCGTGAGCTGGCCGTTCGTGATTATGGAGATGCCGCAGACTTTGAGGGTATCGATGCTCTCCGGCGTCGGCGTAGGCGTCGGGGAGGCCTCGGGCGTGAGGTCCGAGGGCGTGGCATCCTCGGGCGGCAGGCTGAACTCCGGGTCGGGCAGCTCGCTGGCGGCGGGCTCGCCGCCCCCGCAGGCCGCGAGGCCCAGGACAAGCGCCAGCGCCAGGAGTATGCAGAGAGTTTTCTTCATTCCGTTTACCAGTCCTTTCAGCTTAGTCGAGACTGCGCGCCTTTATCTGCGAGAGCAGCGTTTCCGTGAAGGCGTCGAGGGGCATGGCGCCCTTGTCGCCTCCGGCGCGGGTGCGCACGGCGACCTGGCCCGCCTCGGCCTCCTTGTCGCCGATGACGAGCATGTAGGGTATCTTGAGGCTCTGGGCCTCGCGGATCTTGTAGCCGATCTTCTCATTGCGCAGGTCGGCTTCCACGCGCACGCCGGCGGTCTCAAGGCGGCGCGTGACCTCCTCGGCCCAGGGGCGGCTGCGGTCCGTAATGGTCATGACCTTCACCTGCACGGGGGCCAGCCAGGTCGGGAAAGCGCCGGCGAAGTGCTCCGTGATGACGCCGATGAAGCGCTCTATGGAGCCCAGGACCACGCGGTGTATCATGACCGGGCGGTGCTTCGCGCCGTCCTCGCCCACGTACTCGAGCTCGAAGCGCTCAGGCAGCTGCATGTCGAGCTGGATGGTGCCGCACTGCCAGGTCCTGCCTATGGAGTCGGCGAGGTGGAAGTCCAGCTTCGGGCCGTAGAAGGCGCCGTCGCCCTCGTTCACGGTGTAGCTCTTGCCCATCTCGGTGATGGCTTCCTTCAGCGTATCCTGCGCGAACTCCCAGTCCTTCTCGTCGCCCATGTGGTCCTCGGGCATGGTCGAGAGCTCTATCTCATAGGAGAGACCGAAGACGGAATAGACCTCGTCAAAAAGCCGGACGACGTTCTTTATCTCGTCCTTCATCTGGTCCCAGGTCATAAAGATGTGCGCATCGTCCTGCGTAAAGCAGCGCACGCGGAAAAGGCCGTGCAGGGCGCCGGAGAGCTCATGCCTGTGCACCAGACCCAGCTCGCCCACGCGCAGCGGCAGGTCGCGGTAGGAGTGCGGCTCGGACTTGTACACCAGCATGCCGCCGGGGCAGTTCATCGGCTTTATGGCGAAGTCCTCGCCGTCGATGACCGTCGTGTACATATTCTGCTTGTAGTGGTCCCAGTGTCCGGAGCGCTCCCAGAGCTTGCGGTTGAGAATGACGGGAGTGGATATCTCCACGTAGCCGTATTTCTTGTGGACCTCGCGCCAATAGTCGATGAGGGTGTTCTTCAGCACCATGCCCTTGGGCAGGAAGAAGGGGAAGCCCGGACCCTCGTCAGCCATCATGAACAGACCCAGCTCACGGCCAAGCTTGCGGTGATCGCGCTTCTTCGCCTCTTCAAGACGATTCAAATAGGCTTCAAGTTCCTCCTTTTTGAGAAAACTTGTACCGTAAATTCTCTGGAGCATTTTGCGGTTGGAATCCCCGCGCCAATAGGCGCCGGTGCAGCTCATGAGCTTTATCGCGTTGCCCTTGACACGGCCGGTGCTGTCCAGGTGCGGGCCGGCGCAGAGGTCCGTGAACTCGCCCTGCTTATAGAAGCTGATGGTCGCGTCCTCGGGCAAGTCCTCGATGAGCTCGACCTTGTAGGGCTCGTTCTTCTCGCGCATGAGGGCGAGGGCCTCCTCGCGGGGCAGCTCAAAGCGCTCTATGGGCAGCTTTTCCTTGCATATCTTGCGCATCTCGGCCTCGATCTGCTCGAGGAGCTCCGGAGTAAACACGGTCTCGGAGTCGAGGTCGTAGTAAAATCCGTCGTCTATCGCGGGGCCGATGGCCAGCTTGGTATCCGGGAACAGGCGCTTCACGGCCTGGGCGAGGATGTGGCTCGTCGTGTGGCGGTAGGTATCGCGGTATTCCTTGTTTTCAAAGGTGTATTTCTTCTCGTCCATGTCGTTCCTCCTGAAATGAAAGCGCCCCCGCGCCGTGTAAGCGGCACAGGGGTGCGTTTTTTAACACACGGTTCCACCCTGAGTTTAACTCTGAGCACGCTTTAACGGGCGCTGTCCGCGCGCGCTTACTCACACTTCGGCGCGCGGGCTCCGGAGCGGTCCTGCGCGGTCTGCCGCATGGAACGCCTTCCAGCCTTGGGCGCTCTCTCTGTGCAGCGGCGCTTTGCGCGCGCAGCCTCCATCATTGCCTCTAACCGACGAAATCATAGCACTATTATGTTCCCCTGTCAAGGACGTTATTCCCCAAAATCTCCCGGAAATTGCCTGTTGATGCCGCTTTCCGGACATTTCACCTGCGGCGGGGCGCCGCAGCCGCTTCACCTGCGCAGCAGGCGTCCCGCAAGGGCGAAAGCGCCGAAGGCGAGTATGTTCACGGCCACGACGCTGGCGCCAGAGGGCGTCTCCAGCGCGTAGGAGGCCGTCATGCCCGCGGCAAAGCAGCACACGGCCAGCACCGCAGAGCAGACCGTGACGGAGCGGAAACTCCTGAACACCCTCATGGCCGAGAGCGCCGGGAAGATCATGAGGCTGGATATGAGCAGCGCGCCCATCATGCGCATGCCGAGCACCACCGTCACCGCCGTGAGTATGGCCAACAGCAAATTGTAGCCCTCCGCCCTCGTGCCTGTGGCCCGGGCGAAGGTCTCGTCAAAGGTGACGGCGAAGATGCGCGGGTAAAAGAGCGTGAAAACGGCGAGCACCGCCGCGCAGAGCGCGACGCTCAGCACGGCGTCGGAGCGCGAAATGGTGAGTATGCTGCCGAACATGTAGTTTGAGACGTTGGTGTTGACCCCGCTGGTTAGCGAGATGACGAGCACGCCCACAGCCAGGGCGCCGCTGGAGATGAGCGCCACGGCGGCATCGCCCCGCACCCGGCCTGACTGCGAGACCCGCAGCAGCAGTACCGCAGCCGCAACGACGACCGGCACCGCCACGGCCAGGGGCGCGACCCCCAGCGCCGAGGCCACGGCCAAGGCGCCGAAGCCCACGTGCGAAAGCCCGTCGCCTATCATTGAAAAGCGCTTGAGCACCAGCGAGGTCCCCAAGAGCGCCGCGCACAGCGACACCAGCACGCCCACGACGAAGGCCCGCACCAAAAAGGGGTATGAGAGCATTTCGAGGAAGATCACGCGCGTCCGCCCCCTCTCAGCCGCCGCTCCGCATCGCTGCCCCTGTAACCGGAGACCGGCCCGAAATATAGCTGCGAGTGGCCCAGCTGCAAAATGTGCGTCGCATAGCGCTCGGCAGCCGCCACGTCGTGCGAGACCATGATGACTGTGACGCCGTCGCAGAGGTTTATGAGCTTCAGGAGGTTGTACATCTCCCCCGTCGCCACGGGGTCGAGACCCGCGACCGGCTCGTCGAGCAGCAGCAGCTTCGTCGTGGCGCACAGCGCCCGAGCCAGCAATACCCTCTGCTGCTGGCCGCCTGAGAGCTCCTGGTAGCAGCGTTTTTTGAATTCCAGCATGCCCATGCGCTCCAGGTTCCGCTCCGCCTCTTTTCTGTCCTCTTTTGAATAAAAGAAGCGCCTGCCCAGGCTGTTGAGCCGCCCGGAGAGCACGACCTCGAACACTGAGGCCGGAAAGTCCTTCTGCAGCGCCGTCTGCTGAGGCAGATAGCCTATCTCACTGCGCCTCAGGCCGTCGCCGTATTCTATGCTGCCGGACTCGGGCTCCTTGAGGCCGAGCAGCCCCTTCATGAGCGTGGACTTGCCCGAGCCGTTCTCGCCCACGACGCAGAGGTAGTCCCCCGCGTTCACCCCGAAGCTCACGCCCCGGAGCACCGTCTCTCCCCCGTAGGCAAAGGAGAGCCCCTTGCAGCTTATGAGCGCCATCAGCCAAGCGCCTCCCTCAGCACGTCAACATTCTGCTGCATCAGCTCAAGGTAGGTGACGCCCTCCTCAAACTGCGCGCGCGTGACATTGTGGCAGGCGGAAAAAAGCCGCTTCTCCGCCCCCGTCTCGTCGCAGACTATGTCCGCCATGTCCTCGTTGGAGAGCTCGATGTGGAAGACGACGGGTATGCCCTCCTCCTTCACCTTGTCGATAAGGAAAGTGACCGTTGCCGCCGAGGGCTCCGCCTCGTCCGCGCAGCCGGGCCAGGCCGCGTAGTATTCGAGGCCGTAGGCCCGGGCGAAGTACAAAAGCGGGAAGCGGTCGGCAAAGACTATCGTGTCCCGCGCACCATTTGCGACGACCTCCTTGAAGGCGGCGTCGAGCTCGTCCAGACTAGCCGTGTAATCCACGAGCGCGGCCTCGTAGTGCTCCGCGCCCTCGGGGTCAGCCTCGGCCAGGGCGGCGGCTATCTTTTCGCAGATGAGCGCGGCGTTGCGGGGGCTGGTCCAGACGTGCTCGTCGTACTCGGCCTCGCCCTCGTCATGCCCGTGCTCCTCTTCGAGCTCCATGCCCTCGACGTGCTCCTCCTCAAGCAGCTCCACGCAGTCCATGAGCGTCACGGTGCGCACGCCCTCGCCCACGGAGTCAAGCACGTCCGCGACCCAGGCGTCCGAGATCCCCCCGACGTAGATGAATAGGTCGCAGTTCTGGATATCGATGATGTCTTTGGGCGTGGGCTCGTAGGAGTGCGCCTCGCTGCCCGGGGGCAGCAGGAGAGTGACCTCCCCCCGCTCACCCACGAGCTGCCGCGCGAAGTCATATGGCGCAAAAACCGTCGCCACGACGGAAAGCCCCTCCCCCTCCGGCGCCTCCTGCGCCCCGCAGCCTGCCAGGGGCAGCACCAGAAGAATCAGGGCCATGAAAATTGCTGTAATATTTTTCATGTTTCCTCCAGAAATGGAAAAAGAAAAGGCGGGCATCCCTTTCGGGACGCCCGCTGGCAGCGGGAGAAGGATTCGAACCCTCACATACGGAGTCAGAGTCCGCTGTGCTACCTTTACACAATCCCGCTATGCGCAAAAGATATTATATCCGAATTTTCTTCTTTGTCAAGCAAAATTTGCAGCCGATCAAATATAAATCAGCACAAGGCCCACCAGCACGCCGAAGACCGTGGCAAAAGCCGGGAGCTTGGAGCGCCACATGAGTATGGCCTCGGGCAGCAGCTCGCCGAAGACGACGTAGAACATGGCGCCGCCGGCGAAGCTCAGGGAGAGCGAGAGCCACATGGGCGAGAGCGTGCCCAGGCAGTAGCCGAGTATTGCACCGATTATCGTCGGCGCGCCGGAGAGCGCCGTGATAACGACGGCGCGCAGCCTGCTTGAACCGCCGGTTATGAGCGGCACGGAGACGGCCATGCCCTCCGGGATGTTGTGCAGGCCGATGATGACCGCCATGATGAGGCCCGCCCCGCCGAGCGGTCCGGCAGCGCGGCTGCCGGCGTAGGAGGCGCCTATGACCATGCCCTCTGGCATGTTGTGCAGCGCAATGGCGCAGGCCATGACGACGCCCGCGATGAAAAGCTGGTACCTTGAGGCCGGGCCGCCGTCCTCGGAGCAGCTCTCGTGCCGGACATAGTGGTCGCTGTGGATGAGCTCGTCCAGGTCGTCGGCGGTCTTGGGGTGGTCGGCGTCGATGTGCTCAAGCTCGTGGTTGGTCTTGCGGTCTATCCAGACGTTCAGCAGCCAGATGACGACGTAGCCGAGCATGACGCCCGCCACAACGAAAAAGACGTTCACCGGCTCTGAGGCGCCCTCCGGCTGGAGCGCTCCGGTTATCATGTCGAAACAGACGACGCCCGTCATGATGCCGCCCGCAAAGGCGAGCAGCAGGCTGACTATGCGGCTGGAGTCCCTGCGCAGCAGCGCGCCAACCACGCCGCCGAGGCCCGTACCGCCTACGCCGGCTATCGCCGTTATGACTATTATCCAGCCGAGGTCGGACATGGATATCTCCCCTTCAAACAATAGATGTATGGCGCTCAGCCGAGCCGCCCGAGCAGGCCTGCCGCGTCGGAAACTATACAGGAGGCCCCATAGCCCAGCAGCTGCTCATGCGTGCGGAAGCCCTAGTCCACGGAGATGCAGTCTATTCCTGCGTTTTGGGCGGTCTGGATATCCACCTCGGAGTCTCCGACGTAGACGCTGCGCTCCGGCACTCCGCCCAGCTCGCGCATGGCGGCCCAGACGGTGTCGGGCGCGGGTTTGCGCTCGACTACTCCGGGCCTGTCGCCTACAGCGGCATCCACGAGGCCGGAGAAGTATTTTTCCGCGAGGTCGAGCGTTGCGGCGTGGGGCTTGTTCGAGACGATAGCGCAGCGCACGCCCCGGCTGCGGAGCTCCGCCAAAAGCTCAGGTATGCCGGGGTAAGGCCGGGTCTTCACCGCGCTGTGGGCGCGGTAATAGGCGAAGTAGGAGTCGAAAACCGCCTGATACACCGGGCAGTCCCTGCCGCCCGGCACGCTCTGAGCGATGAGGTAGCCGGAACCGTAACCCAGGCGCGCGCGTATTTCATCGCGCGAGGCCTCGGGAAAGCCGAACTCACGCAGCGCATGGTTGACACCGTCCGTGAGGTCATCCAGCGTGTCGAGCAGTGTGCCGTCCAAATCAAAAATCACAGTGTCGTATCTCATATTTCAAAATAATAGTCCATTTCTGTATGTATGTCAATCTTGACAAGCTGCGATCCATATGATAATATATGTGAGCTTTGACCTGCGGAAGTACCCAAGAGGCCGAAGGGGCTCCCCTGCTAAGGGAGTAGTCGGTGTTGAGCCGAGCGAGGGTTCAAATCCCTCCTTCCGCGCCACTACAAAGAGACTTACAGCTTTTGAACAATGCTGTAAGTCTCTTTCTTTTTCTCACAGCGTGGCGCGCTATTCAGTTGTTGACGCGAGCACCACTTCGAGGGTTGGATACGGGGTAAAGCGGCGCAGGTATTTAAGCAGCGGGTTGCCCTCTACCTCTACCGTGTCGCCGCCCTGTATGATGAGCTTGACACCGTAGCTGTCCAGCGTTTCGAGGACGTCGATGACTTTCAGCGCGTCACGGCCTATGCGGTCGAGGCTGGTCATCAGGATTGTGTCTATCTCGTGTCGCTCAGCTAAACGCATGAGCTTTTGCAAGCCCGGGCGGTCGAAGTCGAGGCCACTGGCTGTCTCGCGGATGATGTGCGTAACGTTCAGGCTCAAATTTGCCGCGAGGCCTTGTAGAACTTGGACTTGCCAGTCAAGAGCAGCTTCGTTAGGACAGGCTGTGCGATCATAGATTACAGTGCGATTCATTTAGCAACCTCCTTATGCGCTTGCCGTGTCAGCGGCGTGCGACGGCGTATCTGGTTCATAGGTGACGTAAACGCCTTGGCGGGTGTTCATTGTGACATGTGGGGCTTGAATCGTCGCCGTATCAGGCAGCGTGATCGCGCCTACACAGTTATAGTGAATTGTGAGCCGCTGCCGCCAGACGTCGTCCACTTTCTCGGCCTGATGGACTTCAATTTTGTCTATCAGCTCGTTTAGCATACGGGGTGTGAGCTTGCGCGTCCTCGTGTACTTGCGCACGGCTGAGATGAACATATCCGCAGTCGCAGCCTTGCCGTCGATGCGCTCTATGTCAGCTTGAAGCGCCTTGATTGAGCTGCGAAGCTCTGCCTGTTCGGCCTCGTACTTCTTGGACATACGGACGAAGCGTTCGTCGCTGATCTTACCGGCCACGTTGTCCTCGTACAGCTTCTCAAAGAGCGTGTCCAGCTCGCGGTCGCGGGCTTTGGCTTTGCTCAGTTCAAGCTGCACTTGTTTGCGTTCGGCTGCCATCGCCTGCTGCGTGAAGCCCATCATCAGCTTGGCGAACTGCGTCTCGTACTGGCTCACGAACTTCGTCAGGCGGCGAATCTCGCCCAGCACGACCTGTTCGAGGAAGTCCACGCGGATGTAATGCGTGCTCGTGCAGGTGCCGCGATTGCCCTTGTAGTTGGCACAGTTGAAGTAGGTTATCTCCGGGTTGCCCTGATTGAAGTGGTAGTGCAGATTGTGACCGCAGTCGGCGCAGACGAGTAGACCGGAGAACATGTTGCGTTCGCCGTTGCTGGTGTTCCTCTTGCGTATGCCGGCGCGTTTCTGCTGTACGCGCTCCCACAGCTCACGCGGGATGATGGCCTCATGCACGTCCTTGAAGATGACCCAGTTCTCGCGGTCATTTTCAAGGCGCTTTTTGTTCTTGTAGGACTTCGAGTAGGTCTTGAAGTTGAGCACGTCGCCGCAGTATTCCTGTTTGGTCAGGATGCCGTTAACGGTCGAGCCGTTCCAGTGGTACTCGTCGTAGGCCGAGACTTGACCGGGCCGGTTGACGCCTTTGGCTTTCCAGTAGTAGCGCGGCGTCAATATGCGCTCGCTCGTGAGCAGCGTCGCAATCTGCTCTATGCCCATGCCGTCGAGCGTGAGCATATAGATGCGGCGAACGACCGCAGCGGCTTCTTCGTCCACGACCCAGCTCTTTGAGCCGTCCGGATTCTTAGTGTAGCCATAAGGCGGCGGCCCCATCGGCTCACCTGCGTTTCCGCGTATCTTGTTGCTAATTCGCCGCTTTTTGCTTATATCTCTGCTGTACCACTCATTAAATAGGTTCCTTATTGGCGCGAGCTCATTCTCGCCCTCGTCCGTGTCGATGGCGTCGGACACGGATACAAGCCGTATGTCGTGCTCGGGGAAGAACTCCTCCGTGAGCCTGCCGACCTCGATGTAGTTGCGGCCGAGACGGCTGAGGTCTTTGACGAACACGGCAGACGCTTTGCCCAGTTCGAGCTGAGCAATCATTTCCTTGTAGCCCGGCCTGTCCATCGTGACGCCGGAGATGCCGTCGTCGAAGAAGTGGACGAGGTGTGTGTAGCCCTTTTCCTTTGCGACTTTGGTCAGCAGCTTTTTCTGGTTTTGGATGCTGTAGCTATCGCCCTCGAGGTTGTCATCGCGGGAGAGGCGCTCGTAAAGAAACGCTGTGTTCTCGCGAGTTGTACCGTTTGTCTTTCTCATGCTTTCCTCCTTTTCCTGCGGCAAACGGCAAGTGGCATTATTAGTTTAACGCTACTAGCCGAAGCTGTCACGGACGTCAGCCCATGGTGTCGAGACGCATGAGGTTTAGGAGAAGTGAGAAAAGCGTGTCACCGCTATTCTCCTTGAAAACGGGTTCAACTATGTACTCGCGCTTTGCCTGCTTGAACTTGTAGGTGGACGGGGCGTCCATAGCTCTGCGGCTGCGCGATACTTTCTCGTTTTTGGTGAAGGTCTGGTTCATGCGAACACCTCCATAAAAGGCCCCACGGCATAATAATGCCGTGGGGTTCGTTCATAGTTGGTTCGTCTCCCGCCGTATTTGCCACGCGCCCCGGCGGGTAGGGGGTTACAGGAGCTGCTTTTGGCGAAGCTGTCTCAACTCCGTGATGTCGTATACGCGAACACCACAGGGCTGCCCCCAAGTCTACGGGAGCGCTTGCGCGAGAATTTATTGTCTGACCGCGCTTTCATTGCGAAGCGGCTTGCCAAAGCCGTTTTAGGGACAGCGTTCATCGCTCTTGCCAAGGAAAACCTCGGCCGTCATCGCGCCGCCTCCCATGTCGCTGAGCCTCTCGACTCACGCGGGCAGTTAACTCCTGCACCGTATATTCAGTTGTGAGAACTCTCAAGAAGTTTTGCTTCTCACTATATAGGCAGCGGGAAAGGCATTTTCGCAATGCTCAGCTCAAAATTTTTCTAATTCGTGCAATATGACGACTGATATTCTGATGTGAGCATGACAGCATCTCAGAAACCTCCTGGCGAGTTCTCCCTTCGATTGCTATCAAAGTGAGCAGCTCCAAATCATGGGGCGATAACCCGTATAGCTTTTCAGCCAAATCTGGGTCCTTAATCTCATCCACCCAGCTATATCGTCCCACACAACTCGCGGGCTGCTGGACGCAGAAAGAACCGCAGGAAGCCTCTTGTTGGCTCCTGCGGTTCTCATATGCCCTGTCGCGATTGAACTGCTCCAAATCGAAGCGATACATTTCTGCAATGCTCTCTTCGCTCATGCCCTCTTTCCTGTACCATAACGCCTTTCGCTTCCACTCGGCGTCAAATTTTCGCTTTTCCCTGGCGTAATTGTATGCCATAAAAATGACCTCCAGCTTTGATTTGGATGGGATCAAAACAGGAGGTCAGGGGTATTCAGCTATGTAGCATAGCCATATCACTGAAACTCAAATGCAAAAACACTGTTGATTCTTATACTGCACCTACTTCTTCGTGAACCGCATCATGGCTAAGGGCTGTACTTAACAACAATTTGCCTTTATTAACCATTTGCCTCTTTCTGCAAATGAAAATTTCGATGGTTTATCAACCTCAGAGCCATGCTCCAAAGGGAACCTCATTGAACCTCCAGAGAATACAAGTAATAACACTAATGGAAATAAAAACAAAGTTCGTGTTTTCACCATTCACCTCAGATTACATAGGTTATGCGCTGTATACTGTGTTGGTTGGGGTCATCGGCAGTTTTTCTCGACTTATTACTGCAATAGTAATGGCAAAGTGTGTTGTATCGGCGGTATTGAGCGCATAGACACGTTTGTTTAGGTCAGCGGAATCTTGAAATTCAAGAGAGCCGCTTTCATTAAGTATTACAGCGTCAACGGGAAATAATACAGACATACTTGGGCGTGCAAGTGTACCTATGGAAGCGAGGAGAATGTCGCGGTCGAAGCTGAATTCTTCAAAATACCAAATGCCAGGGCAAAAACTGCTCATAAAATCTTGCCACGCACTTTCATCCTCTATTATACAGGTTCCAATGGAACTAAATCTTGAATATGCGGCCACATCATCAATGTCTATGGCAGTAAAACCACTGTACAAAAGGCGAAAGTCTATCGACGCCACTTGAACTTGACTAGGTTCTACAGGCTGTGTGCTTTGCGTAGGCGTGGGGATATCTCCACTCGTCTGTATATGAGCTTTCGAGTTTTCAACATTTAATTCCGCAACATCACATCCAGTCATTGTGAGGAAAAGCAAACAGAAAACCAAAAGCAAATTACGAGCTAGCTTCAATCAATTCCATCCTCCTGCTGAGCCGTTGGATTCATTTGGATCCACTGTTATATATCCACTGCCGTTGCCTAATTCTATAGTTGGAA
>NHCFR05603__coassemble_1078_pt1 | contig 13775 bp, 10 predicted proteins | sample NHCFR05603__metabat2_high_PE_010 | metagenome-assembled genome bin NHCFR05603
TGCTTATCCCGCTTGACGCTCTTGATCTTCTTGGAGATGTCCTTGGCGTACATGTCGTTCATGATGGCACGGAATGGGGTAATGTCGTTGGCCGTGGAATCCACGCCAGTGTCAATGCCGTCCAGAAGGGAAATGTACCGCACCCGGTGCTCCGGAAAGTACCGTTCCATATAGTGGCCGGTCAGGATGTAGTCGCGGCCGAGACGAGACAGGTCCTTGGTGACGACCATGTTGACCCGCCTGGCCTCAATGTCGCCAATCATCCGCTGAAAACCGGGCCGGTCAAAGCTGGTGCCGCTCCAGCCGTCGTCTATGTAGGTATTGTAGACGTTCAGCCGGTGCTGCTGCACAAACTCCCGCAGCAGAGATTCCTGGTTCTGGACGCTCTGGGATGGCCCTTCGTTTTCATCCTCCTTTGATAGTCTGATGTATAAAGCCACATGGTAGTCCATGGGGTTGCTTATCTCTGAGTACATATCATACCTCCTGAGATAAGCGGCCATTCATCGCCGACATTGTACAACGGGCCTTTCTGGGGCGGCAAGTATGTGGACAAGGTAGATTCTAAAAGATTCCTCCAGCAAATCCGAGAGCGTCTTTTCGGAGCCTTTTGCGTACAGGCACTTCACAACTGGCAGTTTCTGTTTCACAGGCAACCCTCCGATGAAATCTTATGTGCCGCATACGCTGTTTTTGCCTGTCCGCGATAATAACAAAAGAAGCCATGCAGGGTGCATGACCTCTGATACTTTCAATGAAGATTCAGCGCTTTGGCAAGGTGTTCTGCTATACGCAGTTTGGTGGCAGTCTTATAATCTCCACATCCTGTTTCAAGCATGGCTTTTGTCGCGAGCAAAAGAATCGCTTTATGCACACATAATGTTTTGGCTTGGCATTGGCAATATAGGTCGAGCACCTCACAATGACTGTTTAAAACAACATATGGCATCCAAATCCGATTTCCTCGTTCCATAATAAATCCCTTAAAGCAATATCCTTGCTCATCGGGAAAGCATTTCACACTTATGGAAGTATTCCTTTGCAAGCATTTCTCGGCTTTGGATAATATCTGGGGCTCACAGGAAAGCAGTAGAGCGTTGAGCGTATTCTTATTCATTGTCAAATAGCCTCTCTTTCATAATTGAAGCGCTGCGAAGCTTGATCTCGTAATCAAGGTGACTGTATAAGTCCGCGGTTATGCGTATCGTGCTGTGGCCGAGCCATTGCTGCACCTCAATAAGCGGTACTCGATTTGCAATCAAAACCCCGGCGCTGGCATGGCGGAGGTCATGAAAACGAATATGGCGCAGACCTTGTTTCTTAAGCAGCGCAGAAAAAGAAGCCGTCAAATGAGACGGCTTCATAATTTGGCCATTACCGTCTGTGAACAGATAGCTATCCCGAGGGGGAAGATAGCCTCCATACTTTTTGAGCCTGTAATCTAAAAGCAGATTCTTGACCAGTTCATTCAGAGGGAGAGTACGAAAACTGGACTTGCTTTTTGCAATGTCGTTGCCTATTACTGTTATCCCACCTTTTTTGCTTTTTCCTCGTAAACGGTGTGAAATATGCTCAGAGTGTTTTTTTCAAAGTTGAAGGCCTTCCACCGCAGCCCCAAAACTTCGCTTCGGCGCAAGCCGTATGTAGCCGTAAGTTTAATAAGCAGTTCCAAAGGATGCCCGCTAATGCAGTCAAAGAGCTCTTTAAGCTCCGTTTCATTATAGGGCGAAGGGACAAAAACGTTTTTCCTGGGACGTGTTACGCAAACCTGCTAATGTGTGTCAAGCACAAAAGAAGAAAAGTACAGGATAAGAAATAGGCATAGCTAAAGGACCTGCAACATTTTCCGGCTGCAGGCCTGGGGGAATATGACCCGTCACATATATGATGGCTGTGCTGCGGAGCAGCATGGCCATCGTTGTTATGTATCAGGCGGTCTCTTCTAAAGCGTTCAGGTATTCTTTGACCTTTGCATAATATATGCGCAAAAGTTTGGCGGAGCCGGCAACAGTATAAACCTAAAAGTGCTTTCCTTCAGATCGCTTCTTATCCATAAAACAGAATACGGGATTAGCAGTATTTGCACGAATAAGCGTCATTGACATGATCACAAACAACACTCTTCTAAGGCGATCCATCTCTGTTCTAATCGCTTGGAGGGAGTCATAGATCGCATTCAGGCTATTTGTCGCTTGCGTTATGAGAAGCTTTGTACTATCATTTTTGGGTAGCGTGGCAACTGCGTTCCTGGCAATGGCATGGATCCGTTCGGCGTCGGAAGCGCTGAACTTGTAGCCGGTTCTTTTACACCATTTTTTGACATTACGAATAGAGTTGTCACTAAAATTGTGGATAAGAATTGCGTTCACAACACTTACATAGAACCCGGCTTCTTTCAGAGTCATAGCAATTGGCCGCCAGTACATTCCGGTGTGTTCCATAACGATCCTGATCTCTCCGTCAAGTTGTCTGAGCTTCGTGATCAGCTTTTTAAGGCCTTCTGCAGTATGCTCAACATCAAACGGCAGAAGAACGACTTCCCCTCCCGGACGGCGGGCAGCGACCGTGCTTTTGTGCTTTGATACATCGATTCCAACGGCAGTGATCGTTCCTGTGTTCATAGGCAGTCCTCCCAATCAGATTCATAATTGGCGACCGCCGCAGTTCATTACCTGTTCAGCTTGCTTTGTTACACGAATGTACGGATCACTCCGATAACTCAACCTGCATCAATCGAACGCTGCAATGAAAGGGCCGGCTGACAGTTTGCACAATCGAGCGTGGTTAGCTCAAGCAATGCTTCGAAAGGCCGATTACCCTCTCATTGTAGCTTTGGTAAGAACCGCTGAACAGCACATTCTTTATATGCCGCTTTTGGGGTCATGCATATTGTAGCAAAGCATTGGGCTTGAGGTGATATAGCCCGCCTTTACCGCATCCGAGAAGGCTTTGTGCAGTATAGCATGATAGTGGAGCACGGAGTTGGAAGACAAGCCGCGCTCGAAAAGCCAGGAGTAATAGTCCTGTATCTGGCTGTGAGTAACTTCGCTCAAATGCAGATTCAGTGGTTCAAAGTACGCACATATTTCATTGGTGAGTTTTTGATATGAATGATATGTAGTAGCTGCAACAACGGGCCATATGGTTTTAAGCCAGCTTGACTCCGTTTTCGTCATTAGCTGCTTCAGTTACTGGAGATGGATTATTCACTAACAACCTTGATACCTACACAGATGTGGAAACAACGGATGAACCCGTCATCGAAGTCAAAAGCGGCACGCTGGAACTCAGAGGCGGCGAATACACGGCGGGTACCAGTGTGCCTATTAAGGCGGCGGCCGAGCCGAACTTGACCCCTGGGATGCCTTTGTGCTGGATTCTTTGATTTGGAAAGAGGACTGGATTATGTGATATCAGGCTGTTATCTTTGACCTGGACGGCGTTATCTGCTTTACGTACGAGTAACACTACCTAGCCTGGAAGTGGATGGCCGACAGCTTGGGGGTTTGTTTCGGCTGCGAGATCAACAACCGCATGGGCCTCAGGCTCGCAATCGGCTCCTCGAGCAAGAACACGCCCTTCATCCTCCGCCAGCTCGGCCTGCTGAAATTTAAAGCTTGGGCGGAGCCTCTCCCGGGGCTCTGCTTTTTTCGCGCCCGGCGGGCTGCGCCTGAGAATATTTTGAGAATCGCTTGCCTTGCGCGTAAAAATCTGCTATACTTTTCTCAACACATGAGACGGAGGCGCATCATGGCCCTGCACTACCTCGAAACGGGAAGCACCGAGCCGGAGTTCAACCTGGCCTTTGAAGAGTACGTGCTCGAGAACAAGAGGGAGGGCGACTGGCTCATCCTATGGCAGAACGAGAGCTCGGTGATAATAGGCCTCAACCAGAACGTCTCCGAGGAGGTTGACGAGGCCTATGTCAGCTCGCACGGCATCCGCGTCGTCCGGCGCATGACCGGCGGCGGCGCGGTCTACCACGACCTTGGGAACCTCAACTACTCGTTCATCACCGAAGCCGGGAACACGGCGGAGCTGAGTATGCAGGCGCTGGCGAGGCCCGTCTGCTCCGCACTACGCTCGCTCGGGCTGAGGGCGGAGCTCTCCGGCAGGAACGACATCTGCATTGACGGTCGGAAGGTCTCCGGCACCGCCCAGAGGCTCAGTGGCGGCAGGGTGCTCCACCACGGCACGCTGCTGTTCGACACGGACGCGGACGCCCTCGCCTCGGCGCTCAGACCCAGGGCGGACAAGTTCGAATCCAAGGCCGCAAAATCCGTACGCAGCCGGACGGGCAACATTCGGGACTTCCTCGGCGGGGACTTGGACGTGCACGGTTTTCGGCGTGCCATACTCGCGCAGCTGGCGCAGGGCGGGCTCGTGTGCGAGAGCCTGGGGCAGGAGGAGCTGGCACGGGTCGAGGAGCTCGCGAACGCAAAATACCGCAGCTGGGACTGGAACCGGGGCCGCTCGCCGGATTTCTCCTTCCGCGCTCGCCGGCGCTTCCCCGCCGGAAGTATAGAGGCGCAGCTCCAGCTCGTTGCTGGCAAGATAGAGGCCGCGGCCTTCGTCGGGGACTTCCTCTCCCTGCGGGACTGCTCGGAGCTCTGTGAGGCCCTCAGGGGCTGCCGCTTTGAGCCGGCTGAGTTCGCGGAGAGGCTGAGGGCCTTTCCGCTATACGAGTTTTTCGGAGGCATAGGCGCGGAGGAGCTCATGCTCATCATATTTGGGGGGGTTGAAAATGAAGGATCTCAGAAGGCTTGAGGAGATCTGGGCTGCCTATGTATACGAGGGCAGGCTCGACAGCTCCGTGCAGCCCGCCGTGGCCGAGTGCTGGAGAAAATGCCGCGAGGCTGGGGTGGACCCCAACGGCGGAATCGGCCGCAGGGTGGACGACGCCGTGTTCCGCTCCATCAGGGAAGCCAACAGCACCCTCATGGAGATCGCCCTGCCGATCATGCAGAGCGTCTTTGACATCGTCCGGCGCACGGGCTTTCTCATGGTGCTCACCGACAGCGCGGGCTACGTGCTCGAGACCATGGGCGACGAGTCCATCATGGAGCGGACCGAGGATCTGCGCTTTGTCCCGGGGGCGCTCTGGTCCAACCTCAGCGTGGGCACGAACGCCATAAGCGTCGCCCTCGACTGCGACACGCCCATACAGATGGTCGGGCCGGAGCACTACTGCCGCACGCACCACAGCTGGACCTGCTCCGCGGCGCCCATCCACGGCATCAACGGCGAGGTCATCGGCTGCTTCAATATGTCCGGCGACGCCTCCGGCGTCCACGACCACACCCTGGCCGTCGTGCTCGCCGCCGTCTACGGCATCGAGGGCAAGCTCTCGCTGCTGCACAACGCCGAGATCATGCGCGCCGCCCTCGAGGGCAGCGCCGACGGCATCGTCTTGCTCGGCCAGGACGACTACAGGGCCATCTGGATGAACAGCGCCGCCGGCAGGCTGCTTGGGCTCAGCCTCGAGGAGCTCAAGGGCCGCGACTTCCGCAGGCTCATGCCCGACATCGGCTGGGACGCCATGGACTGGCGCCGGGGCAGCCGCTGCTTCTCCGACGACACCAGGCTCATCAGCGGCGATGACCTGCTGCACTGTTCTGCCTCCGTCAGCCCCTCCATGGACTACGACGTGCGCACCCTCTGCGTCACGCTCAAAAAGCAAAAGCACCTCCTCGACTCCGTGAACAAGGTCAGCGGAAACCGGGCCATCTACACCTTCCAGGACATCTACACCCGCGACCCGGCGATGAAAAAGACCATCGCCCTCGCGAGGCGCTACGCCCAATACGACGGCAACATACTCATCGAGGGCGAGTCCGGCACCGGCAAGGAGCTCTTCGCCCAGTCCATGCACAACGAGGGCAGCCGCTCCGAGGGCCCCTTTGTCGCCATCAACTGCGCCTCCATCCCCCGTGACCTGCTCGAGCGTGAGCTCTTCGGCTACGAGGCCGGCACCTTCCCCGGAGCCCATTCCGGCGAGGGCAACCCCGGCCGCTTCGAGCTCGCCAACCACGGAACCCTCTTCCTCGACGAGATCGGCGAACTGCCCATCGAGTTCCAGTCCAAGCTCCTGCGCGCCGTTGAGACCCACAGGATAACCAGGGTCGGCGGCAGCCAGGAGATAGACCTCGACATCCGGATAATCGCCTCGACCAACCGCAAGCTGGAGCAGCTTGCCGTCGAGGGAGGCTTCCGCCAGGACCTCTACTTCCGCCTCAACGTGCTCAAGCTCGAGATACCGCCCCTCAGGGAGCGGCCCGGGGACATCGGCCTGTGCGCCGGGCACTTCCTGGAGCGCCTCAACAAGATGTCGCCCGAGCCGGAGCGCAGCATGGCGCCGGAGTTCCTCTCCGGGCTCATGGAATACGACTGGCCCGGCAACGTGCGTGAGCTGCAGAACACCATCGAGCGCGCCTACTACTCCACGACCGGCGCCCTGCTCGACGCGCAGAGCCTCAGGCTCTCCCTCTGCCCCAGCTCCAAGCCCCCCGCCGAGCCCGCCAGCGAGGCCGGCGAGCTGCTCTCCGCCCTCACCCTCTCCGGCGGCAGCGTTGAGGACGCCGCCAGGCGCCTCGGCATGAGCCGTGCGACCCTATACAGGAAAATCAAGCGCTGCGGCATTGATGTGAAAAGTATGAGGTAATTCTCAGCTGTTTGATACAAATTGATAATATTCTCAAGAATACGAGACGAACTCCCGGGGTTCGTCTCGTTTTTTATGTCATTATTCTCACAATTTATGAAAATGGACCTAAATCACGGCGTAGAGTTTGTCTCTGATGCTGAAATGTGGAAATTTCTCCTTCTGCTCTTGAGAATATTGAGACAGTAGTGTATACTCAAAGTGGATTTGGAAAGAAGTTATCACGGAGGTGAGAATTTGAAGAAATTCATCGTTGAATTCGGGATGGGGACGGACTTTCATGGCCAGGATGTCACCAAGGCTGCGAAGAAGGCGGTGAAGGATGCGGTGTCGCGCAGCTGCCTGTGCGGGCTCGATGAGGTGCTGGGTCTGACGGACTTCACGAGGCAGGTGCGGATACTGGCGACGGTGGCGGTCTCGCGGCCGGAGGAGGTGGACTGTGCCGAGGTGGCCTCGGCGCTGCCCGTCGGCACGGTCGAGGTGAGGCCGGTGAAGGGCGGTCTCACGGTCGATGGGCTGTGCATCGAGGCCTTCGGCGACAGGGACTGCAGCATCGAGGCGGCGCTGGCCGCCGTTGAAGTATTCATCACTGAATAAAGGAGGTCAAAAATGGCGATCAGCAAAGAGCAAATGAAGGATATGTATGTGAAGATGCGCCGCATACGGGACTTCGAGAGCACGGCTGCGCGGCTGTTTGCAGAGGGCAAGATACCCGGCTTCGTCCACCTGTACCTGGGCGAGGAGGCGATAGCGCCCGCCGTCTGCGAATGCCTGCGCGACGACGACTTCATCACCAGCACGCACAGGGGCCACGGCCACATCATTGCCAAGGGCGGCGACCTCAACCTCATGATGGCTGAGCTCTTCGGCAGGGAGACAGGCTACTGCAAGGGCAAGGGCGGCTCCATGCACATCGCGGACAGGGACAAGGGCATCCTCGGCGCCAACGGCATCGTCGGCGCGGGACACTGCATCTCCACGGGCGCGGGCCTCTCCGCCAAGATACGCGGCACGGATCAGGTCTGCGTCTGCTTCTTCGGTGACGGCTCCACGAACCAGGGCACCTTCCACGAGTCGCTCAACATGGCCTCCATCTGGAAGCTGCCCATCATCTTCGTATGCGAGAACAACCACTACGGCATTTCGATGAGCCAGGACAGGCACCAGGCCATAAAGGACGTAGCAGACCGCGGCGCGGCCTACAACATCCCCGGCATCGCGGTTGACGGCAACGACCCCCTGGCCGTCTACGAGGCGGCCGCCGAGGCCGTGGCAAGGGCGCGGGCCGGCAAGGGCCCGACGCTGCTCGAGTGCAAGACCTACCGCCAGCGCGGCCACTTCGAGGGCGACCCCGCGACCTACAAGCCCAAGGAGGAGCAGGCCTCCTGGATGGAAAAGGACCCCCTGCCGCGCTTTGCGGCCTTCCTCGTGGACAACGGCGTCTGCTCCGCCGACGAGGTGGCAGCGATAGACGCCCAGGTGGCCAAAGAAGTGGAGGACGCCATCGCCTTTGCCGACGCCCAGCCCATACCGAGCCTGGAGAGCGCGGTCGTGGACGTCTATTCCGACATAGTTGAGGAGGTGCGCGAGAGATGACGATGATGACTTACGGCGAGGCCATCCGGGAGGGCATGAGCATCCGGATGCGCGAGAACCCGAACGTGGTCCTGTTCGGCGAGGACGTCGGCGCCTTCGGCGGCTGCTTTGGAGTCTCTGCGGGTATGTTTGACGAATTCGGCCCGGAGCGGGTGCGGGACACGCCCATCTCCGAGGGCGCCATCATAGGCTGCGCGGTCGGCGCGGCGGCAACGGGCCTGCGGCCCATAGCCGAGCTCATGTTCTGCGACTTCCTCACGGTCGGTATGGACCAGCTCGTGAACCAGGCGGCGAAGATGCGCTATATGTTCGGCGGCAAGATCTCCATGCCCATGGTTGTGCGCTTGCCCGCGGGTGCGGGCACGGGCGCCGCAGCGCAGCACTCGCAGAGCCTCGAGGCCTGGCTGACCCACGTCCCCGGCCTCAAGGTCGTCTACCCCTCCTGCGCACAGGACGCCCTGGGCCTCATGCTCGCGGCCATAGACGACGAGGACCCCGTTATGTACTTCGAGCAGAAAACGCTCTTCGGCGTCAAGGGTGAGGTCACGAGCCTCGAGCCCATCCCCCTGGGCAAGGGCCGTGTGGCGAGGCCCGGCTCCGACCTCTCCATCATCACATATGGCAAGCAGGTATACGACGCGCTGGAGGCCGCCGACAAGCTCGCCGGCGAGGGCGTGGACGTCGAGGTCATCGACCTGCGCAGCCTATACCCGCTGGACAAGGAGCTTATCGGCGAGACCATCGCCAAGACGCACAAGGCCATCGTCATCACCGAGGAGGTCAAGCGCGGCGGCTACGGCGGCGAGATAAGCGCGATAATCGGCGAGGAGTTCTTCGACTACCTCGACGCGCCCGTAATCCGCATCGGAGCGCTGGACACACCGGTGCCCTTCGCCCCGAATCTTGAGCAGTACTACATACCCAACGCCCAGGACATCCTGGTCGCGGCGAAGAAGCTGTTCTAAGGCAGGCAAGGCGAGGCCCGCAGGCGCTCACTGGGTACCTGCGGGCCGTTTTTTGAGAGGTGCTGCGTATGAAAAGGACCATCGGCGTCATTGCCAACCCCGCGTCCGGCAAGGACATCCGCCGCCTCGTCTCCTATGCGACGACGATAGACAACAACGAAAAGGTGAACATCTGCAAACGGATAGTGCTCGCGGCCCAGGGCCTGGGCATAGAGCGTGTACTGTTCATGCCCGAGACCTTCATGATAGGCTGGGCGGTGCGCGAGGGGCTCGAGAGCGACGGCGTGCTCAGGGCCGAGGTCGGGCTGCTGGACTTTGAGATCGAGGCGACCCAGGAGGACACGACTCGGGCGGCGCGTATGTTTGAGCAGATGGGGGTCGGCTGCGTGGTAGTCCTCGGCGGCGACGGCACGAGCCGCGCCGCGGCCAAGGGCATAGACAGCGTGCCGCTGTTGTCTGTATCCACCGGTACGAACAACGTTTACCCGACGCTTATGGAGGGCACGGTGGCCGGCATGGCCGCAGCCTCGGCTGCGCTCATGCCAGAGCCCTATGCCTGCTGCATACGCGACAAGCGCATAGAGGTCAGGGTGAACGGCCGGCTGCGCGACATCGCGCTCATAGACGCCGTCGTCTCCGACGACTTTTTCGCGGGCGCGAGGGCCATCTGGGACGCGGAGCGGATGCGGCTGATAGTGGCCTCGCGCTGCCACCCGGCGACGATAGGTTTTTCCGCTGTGGCGGGTGTCTGCGGACAGGTAGAGGACACGGAGGACAGAGCCCTGGCTGTCGAGCTCGGAGGCGGGGGCGCGGGCAGCGTGGTGGCGCCCATAGCCGCGGGCGTGCTCACCGAGGTGCGCATCTCCGGCGTCCACGAGCTGAGGCTCGGCCAGGAGTTTGGCTTCACCGCCGCGCAGCGGCACATGATCGCCCTGGACGGCGAGCGCGAGCTGCGCGTTGACCCCGGCAACGAGGTCAGCTTCAGCGTACACAGGAACGGCCCCTGGCGGGTGCTGCCCAGAGCCGCGCTCAGCGAGGCCGTAAGGCTCGGCATGTTCCGGCAGAAGAAGGAGGGATCTTAAATGGCAAAACTCGTAGTGATGCCGAAGCTCGGCCTCACGATGACGGAGGGCGCGGTCAGCCGCTGGCTCAAGGCCGAGGGCGAGGCCGTCAGGGAAGGCGAGCCGCTCTTCGAGGTCGAGACCGACAAGCTCACGAACACCATAGAGGCCACGGCCTCGGGCACACTTTTGAAGATACTGGCGAAGGAGGGAGAGACCCTACCCTGCCTGGCCGGCGTGGCCGTCATAGGTGAGGCGGGCGAGGACATTTCCCCGCTCCTGCCCGGCGCGCCTGAGGCCGGGCCGGCGCCCGGTCCTGAGGCGGCCGCGCCCAAGCCCGCCCCGGCGCCGAAGCCGCCCGCCGGCAGGGTCGTGGCCTCGCCTGCGGCCAAGAAGCTCGCAAGGGAGCTCGGCGTGGAGCTGGCCGAGGTGCCCGGCACCGGCCCCGGCGGCAGGATAACGGAGGAGGACGTCAAAAAGTTCAAGGCTGCGCCGCCCCCGCCGCCCGCAGAGCCCGGCCCCAAGGCCAGCCCGCTCGCCGCCAAGGCCGCGGCCGAGCTCGGCCTCGAGCTGAAGGACGTCCCACACAAGGGCGGGCGCATCCTCGCCGCCGACATCCTCGCCGCCGCATCCAGGGGCCCCGCGCCGGAAGCCCAGCCGCGTGAGGAGACCAAGCCCATGACCGGTATGCGCCGCGCCATAGCCAGGAATATGCACAACAGCCACATGACCAGCCCCACCGTCAGCTTCAACCTCGGCTGCGACGTCTCCGAGCTTGCGAAGTTCCGGCAGAGGCTCAAGGCTGAGGACATAAAGGTCAGCTACACCGACATCCTCGTGAAGCTGACGGCTCTGGCCCTGCGCGAGTTCCCGCTGCTCAACTGCTCTGTGGACGGGGACAATATCATCTACAAGAACTACGTGAACATCGGCGTCGCCGTGGCGCTGGATAACGGCCTTGTCGTGCCGAACGTGCCGGACGCCGACATGAAGAGCCTGCGTGAGATCTCCGCCGAAGTGAAGGAGCTGGCCAATCTCGCACGCACGGGCGGCCTGCCCATGGACAGGCTCAAGGGCGGCACCTTCACGATAACCAACCTGGGTATGTACGGCATAGAGAGCTTCACGCCGATAATCAACCAGCCCGAGGTGGCCATTCTGGGTGTCAACACGATAGAGGACAAGGTGGTGGTCGTGGACGGCGAGATTTGCGTGCGGCCCATACTCAACCTCTCACTGACGGCGGACCACAGGGTCGTGGACGGTTCGGTGGCGGCGCAGTTCCTGCAGAGGCTCAAGAAGCTCATAGAGTGCCCGGCGCTGGCGCTGGCATAGGAGGCGCGTATGGCAAAGGAGATTGTAATGCCGAAGCTCGGCCTGACCATGACCGAGGGCACGATAGAAAGCTGGTACAAGAAGGAGGGCGAGGCGGTGCAGGAGGGCGAGAAGCTCTTCTCCGTCTCGACGGACAAGCTGACGAACGACGTGGAGGCCACTGCCTCCGGCGTGCTGCTGAGGGTACTTGTCGCCGCGGGCGGGACGGTGCCCTGCCTGACGCCTGTGGCCGTCATAGGCGCGGAGGGCGAGAGCTATACCGCCTCCGCCCCCGCCGCGGCCCCGGCCAAGGCGGAGGAAAAGCCCGCCGAGGGCGGCGGAGTGCTGGTCATCGGCGGCGGGCCGGGCGGCTACGTCGCGGCAATAAGGGCGGCGCAGCTCGGCGCTAAGGTCACGCTCGCAGAGCGCGCTCAGATAGGCGGCACCTGCCTGAACCGCGGCTGCATGCCCACAAAGGCCCTGCTGCACAGCTCCGAGGTCTACGAGCTCGCGACGAAGTCCGAGAGCATAGGCATAATTGGCCGCGACGTGGCCGTGGACTGGGCACGCGTGCAGCAAAACCGTCAGAGCGTCTCAGACAAGCTGACCGGCGGCGTCCGGGCCCTCATGCGCGCGAACAAGGTCACGGTGCTCGAGGGCGAGGCCAGCTTCACCGGACCGATGACTGTCCGCGTGGGCGACAAGACCCTGAGCCCCGAGAAGATAATCATCGCCGCGGGCTCAAAGCCCATCATGCCCGGCATCCCCGGACTGCGCGAGTGCCCGGCCTGCATAGACTCCACGGCCTGCCTGACGCTCGACCACATCCCCGAGAGCCTCGTCGTCATCGGCGGCGGCGTCATCGGCATGGAGCTTGGCAGCGTCTACCGCCGCTTCGGCGCAAAGGTCACGGTGCTGGAGCTTCAGCCGCGCATACTCCCGCAGATGGACGGCGAATTGGCCGAGCTCGCAAAGGCGCAGCTCATCTCCGAGGGCATGGACGTACGCACCGGCGCGCGGGTCACGAGCGTGGACACCACGGCAAAGGGCGCGGCGGTGCACGCGGAGATAGACGGCCGCGACAACGTGTTCGAGGCCGAGAAGGTCCTCGTCTGCGTCGGCAGGAGCCCGAACCTCGAGCCGCTGTGCCTCGAGAAGGCCGGGATAGCCGTGGAGGACGGCTTCATAAAGGTGGACGCGCACCTCGAGACCAGCGTCAAGGGCGTTTACGCCGTCGGCGACTGCTCCGGCAGGCTCATGCTGGCCCACGCGGCCATGGCGATGGGCGAGGCCGCGGCGGAGAACGCCATGGGCGGCGACGCGGGCTTTGACGCGGACATGAGCCCCGCCTGCGCCTACGTCGGCCCCGAGATAGCGGGCGTCGGCTACACCGAGGAGCGCGCCAAGGAGCTGGGCATAGAGTACATCGTCGGCCGCTTCCCGACCAGCGCCAACGGCCGAAGTCTGGTCGCCGGCTGCACGGGCGGCATGATAAAGGTCCTGGCCGGGCCGAAGTTCGGCGAGATACTGGGCGTGCACATCCTGGCCCCGAGCGCCACTGAGCTCATAGAGGAGGCCGCGCTGGCGATAAGGCTGGAGGCGACGCTCGACGAGCTGACGGACACCATCCACTGCCACCCGACGGTGGCCGAGGCCCTGCGCGAGGCCGCGCTCGCCGCGCGCAAGCGGGCGATACATATCCCGAACAAAAAGTGAGGAGGCGGAGACATGCTCAATGCTGCGTTCATATTCATAGCCCCCGGCGCGGACCCCAAGTGCGACCGCGGCGTGGTGGTGACCCCGGGCGTGCGCCTGACGTCGATAGGCGTCTCGACCTATGAGGAGGGCGCGGCCGCGGCGGCCGAGATGGCCGAGGCGGGCTGCGGAGCCATCGAGCTCTGCGGCGGCTTCGGCATCCGCGGCACGTATCTGGTGGAGCAGGCGGTAAACGGCAAGGCCCGCGTGGGCGCCGTGCGCTTCGACCTCCACCCCGGCCTCGACAACAAAAGCGGCGACGAGCTGTTCTAACCCCGCCGCCGGAAAACAAAAAAGCCTTGAAACGGAAGTGAACCGCCCCAGATTGTGCGGACAGTACAAAAAGCCTCAATGTAGGGAAATATGAAGTTTTAAGCGGAGTGGCGCAGCGTGAGCGGCGCCACTCCAGTTTTTAGCTGGATG
>NHCFR05603__coassemble_1085_pt1 | contig 13587 bp, 16 predicted proteins | sample NHCFR05603__metabat2_high_PE_010 | metagenome-assembled genome bin NHCFR05603
TTCATATTCCTCATTATTCAAACTTGTCACGGCTTCATTATATTTGGAGTTTCGCATCGTAAACCAGTTCACCAGCAGAACCACGATTATAGATATTGCCGCCACTGAAGCAACAGCAATAAGCCTCCTTTTACGTTTCGCTTTTTTGCCATTCAATACTATGGCGTCTAAATCTTCATTAAGTAGAGACTCAATTCTGTCTGTTCGTTTATCCATAGCTCTTACCTATCCCTGTTCAATTCATAATCTATGGAGTCGATTAGCGCTTTGATCTTGTCCATTGTTTTGGCATCGAGATTCTTAGCATTATTATATATTCGCTCAGCCTCGGCCTTTTTTGCCAATAGCTTTTCTTTCTCGTCCAAGTGAGCTGACCAATAAGCATCGATTCGTGATTTTTTAACACGTTCCTGCTCCTGCTGTTCACGGCGACGTTGAGCTTCCAATTCTCGCTGTCTCACTTCTTTCTCATGCTTCAGTTTCAACTTATCTGACTCCTGAACAGTGCCGAAGTCAGTTGCGCTTGCCAATTTACGTATTTCTTTGACACATTCAATTATCTCTGCAAAGCCGTAAATAAGCCAGCTGCCAATGAGCCCGGACACAATCATTACCGCGGTGAGCACTATAAACGCTGTTCGTAATAACTCGTTACTTATGGCGGCAATCAAACATATAAATGCCATGATTATGCCAGAGACGAAATTTACTTTAGCAACAGTTTTCAACTTACTTTCTACGTTGTCAAACATCAAAATCCCCCTGTTCTTATTCTGATTACACGTTCAATTTCTTTACATACTGATTGTGACGATTTCTGTTTTCTTCACAACGTTCCACCATTGGCAATCGTCCATCCTTTACAGCGCCAGAAAAATACTTTCCAAAGCTACTACGTTCACCCCTAGAAAGTTGTTCCCAATCGTAACCAGTAAATAGATTTTTAACCTCGAATTTCTGCCCTACCTGAATTTTTTCTTCAATGGCCCTTTTGGCCATATCCATCCACATTTCATAATCCAATATGTCTCATCCCTTTCAACAAAAAAGTGTGCAGCTTCAAACGAAACTGCACACCGAAAAACGCACAGCTCCGTTTGTTGCGACACAAACTTTTGCATACCACAGGGAATGACAAGGTGGAGAGTGCATTTTTACCAAATTGTAAAAACACATTCCCTTGTGGTATTACATATTAAGTTTGTGTCACAATGCTAATATAACACAGTATCGACGCTTATTTAAAGCGTTTTTAATGGATACTGATGTATTGGACGCTCTTGTCTGCTCCTTTAGTTGCTGCAACAGCTCCAACACGCTTGGCATTATTGGAATGGTGCGTGAACTGTCAGCCGTTTTAGGTGTACTGACAATTATCCCGCTCTCCGTGGTATAGACAACACTTCTTGCTATTGTTATGGTACAGTCCCGCTCGTTGATGTCTCTCCACTGTAGGCCGAGGCATTCCCCACGACGTATGCCAGAGGTAACAAGCAAGAGCAGCATACAACGGAAGTCTAGCGGACAGTCATCTATCGCTGCAAAGAACTGTTTTGCTTGTTCGATGCTGAGTGCATCTATTGACTTCTTGTCTTTCTTAGGCGCATCCACCTTTAGCATTGGATTTGCGGCAATCAGCCCTTGCTTCTCTGCGTAGCTGAAAATTAGGTTCAATGCTCCGTAATAATGACGCACTGTTTTTGCGGCAAATGGTTTACCCTGCTTAGTTCTGTAGTCTTTACGGAGATACACAAGGAATTTTTGAATCTGTATTGAGCTAATCTCTTGCAACGCTGCACCGTTGAAATAATCAACGATGACTTTAGAGAGATTTTTGTAGAACGCTACACTAGTCGGCTTTTGCTCTCCGTTGCAAACGTAGAGCGGGAGCCACACGTCATTTACAAAGCTGCTGAAGCTGTCGCGCCGTTTCTCTGGCGGTATGATGTAGGCCTGTCCTAATTCCAGCTCCTTTTGATACTCTTTCCGCTCTTGCTGTTCCCATTCGTCTGCCGCTCTCTGAGCGGTTTTCTTTGCTTTGGCGGGAGTCAAATCTTCAGGGACAGGCCACGTCTTATACTTTCGCACCTGTCTACCGTTCGCATCGCGGTCTAGGCAAGCTGTGAAGCGGTATGAAGCTACCTTGCCATTCCTCTTGTTTTCCCTGATTCCAGCCATGAGATACACCCTTTCTTTTGTAGGCGTATCAATGCTTTTCAAGCTCCGTCAACGGCTTTTGTGCGCTTTTCTGTGCGCTTTTGCTTGGTTGGAGGGTGAGACCAGAAATGGAATTCTAACTTTAAAAAGCAAAAAGCGCCGAAAACACACAGTTTTCAACGCTTTCCGCACCATTTATGTGGTCGGAGTGGCGAGACTTGAACTCGCGGCCTCATGGTCCCGAACCATGCGCGCTACCATCTGCGCTACACCCCGAGACAGCTTTATCATTATAATGACCTTCAGGCCTGTTGTCAAGGTATTATTTCATTTAATGCATATTTTCGGCCTTGTCCAAATATACTGAGAGCATGAAGACTAAATCTGGATACAATTATAAAATAATCCTCGCGTCCGCGCTGTTTATCGTCCTGACAGCGGTCAAGCTGCTGTTCCCGGCGCAGACTGAGGGGCTTCGCTCGCGTTTGAGAGAGGCGGTCAGCCGTGACGCAGACTATAGCGCCGTGTTTGAGACTATTGGCGAGCGGCTCTCAGACGGGGCGGGGGAGGCCGTAGCTCTGCTCTTCGGGCAGACGGAGCGCTCCGCCGCGCGCCCGGCCGTGTACGAGCCTGTGACCATACAGCAGCTCCGCCGCGAGGCGGAATACCTGCTCCCCGAAAGCCCCGCGCCCTGCTCAGAGGCAACCGAGCCTGAACCGACGTCGGAGCCGGGGCCCACGCCTTCCGAGACGCCAGCCGCCGTGGCCGCTTTCCTTGAGGCACAGGCCGAGTTTTCCGACTACGGGCTGCCGGTGAATGTCAGTTATGAGATGCCGCGCCTGCCCTTTGAGTACGCCAGCCCCGTCTCTGGCTATACCTCCTCTGGTTTCGGCTACCGACTGCACCCGCTGCAAAACGAGGTCAAATTCCATTACGGCACCGATTTCGCCGTCTGGAGCGGTACGGACGTCCAGGCTTTTGCCGACGGCACCGTAGCTCTCGTCGGCTGGGACGCGGGCTATGGAAACTATGTCATCGTAGAGCACGAGAACGACTGGCAGAGCCTCTATGCCCACTGCTCAGAGATATTGGTTTACAGCGGACAGAGCGTGAGCATGGGCGATGTCATCGCCAAATCCGGCGCGACGGGCGAGGTCACAGGCCCGCACCTGCACTTCGAGCTGCGCAAGGACGGGACGTTCTACAATCCGGAGTTTTGGCTGGCATGAGGAAAGGTCGCATTACAATCAGCGCCGGGGGCGTATTGCTGCTCGCGGCGCTGTATTTTTTCATGGACACCCTGAGCTTTGTCGCGCTGATGCTGGCCGCAGCCGCGCATGAGTGCGGGCACCTGGCCGCTCTCAGAGCGGCCGGCTGTCGCGTGCGCGGTTTTTCGGCGGACGCAGGCGGGGCGGTGATAGAGCGCCGCGGCGGGGCAGGACCGGTCTGGGAACTCGTCTGCCTGGCGGCAGGACCAGCGGCGGGCTTCGCCTACGCACTCACAGCTTCGCTAATAGGCGGCGAGCTGGACAGCGTACTGTTACTGCGCTCAGCTGGCATGAGCGCCGTGCTCTCCGTGTTCAATCTTTTGCCCTCACCCCCGCTCGACGGCGGGCGTATGGTGCAGCTGGTATTCGGAAACAAAGCTGCGGAGATTGCGGGCCTCCTGACCGCCTCGGCGGTGTTCCTCATTGGCTTTGCCGCCTTAGTAACCGGCCATGGCGCCGCCCTGTTCCTGGCCGGCGCACTTCTGCTGTTGAAGAATGTGTAAAGGTGGCTGTGGATTGTTCTTAAGAGAAAGAGATGGTTCAGCCCAACACAATGACGATATGCCTCTGGCGGCGCTTGGTTTCACTTTACCGCCCCGTTATCCGGCAGCGCCTCGCGCTGACGCTTGAAGCTGCCAGCCGTGAAGATAATGAGACCGACGACGATAAAGCCGAACATGATGAGCTTTGAGGGCGTGGCCGTCTCGTTCAGGAAGAGGATGCCGCAGATGAAGGTGATGGTGGAGCTGGTATATTGCAAAATGCCCACGACCTTGAAAGGCAGGTCGTTCACGACGTAGGTGTAGAGTATCATCGGCGTCGCGGCAACAACGCCTGAGAGCAGGAGCAGCAGCGCGCCGGAGAGGTCAACAGAGGCGTAGCCGCCCTCGCCGCGGAAGAAGATGACGGTCGCGGCCAGCGCAAAGGGCGCGAGCAGTGTGGTCTCCACGGCGATGCTGACGATGGGGTCGGCATTTGCGGCCTTTTTCACCGTGGCGTACAGCGGCCAGGAGAAGGCGCAGAGCACAGCCACAATGGGGAAGGAGCCGTATTGCACCGTGCTTATAAGCACGCCCAGAGTCGCCACACCGACGGAGATATACTCCAGCAGATGCCCGCGCTCGCGGAAGAGTGCGAGGCCGATTACAAATATGACCATAGGGTTCATGTAGTAGCCAAGCGAGACGTCCAGCACATGCCCGTTCATGACGGCCCAGTTGTATAGTCCCCAGTCGCCGCAGATAAATACGGCGGCGGGGACGAGGTATTTCATGAGCGCACGGTTGCGGAAGGCCGCCAGCAGCTCGTGCAGCCTGCCCGTGCAGATGAGGAAGCCCCAGGTGAAGATAACGCTCATGACTATCCTGACACAGAGGACAAAGAGCGCGTCAAACTGCCCGAGCAGGTTCCAGTAAAGCGGCTGCAAGCCCCAGATAAGATAGCAGACGAGCAGCGCGATAAGCGATTTTTTCGTGCGGGACAAGGGTCATTCACCCTCCTTGACAAAACTTACGGAGGAGCCGGATTCGGGCCTGATGCCAACGTAGGTAGTGCCGACGCCGAGCTCCAGCGGTGTGCCGTCTTTTAGATAGTAGCGGAAGGGATCCGTGTTCGACTCTCGCTCCCAGGTGATCTCGACGCATTTGCCGCCGCAGACGAACCAGCCCTCGCCCGTGCCGGTGGTGCGTACGCGGAGCCTGCCCGCACTGTCGATGACGGAAACGTCCGTTGTGAGGAAGAGCAGGTTTTTGAAGGTCATCTGCACGCCCGCGTCGTCATCCACATACTCGGAGCCGTACTCGAAGGCGTAGTAGAGGCCGTTGTTGTCGTTGTATTCAAAGCTGGTGGTTTTGAAGCTGTTGTAGCCGATCTCGGCATAGAGCGCCTCGTCAGTGCATTGCTCTGCGGCGTCCTCGGAAAAGCTGAGGCCGTAGTCATAGGCTCCGTCCTCGTGCGTGAGGGAAAAGCCTTCGCCCTCGGCAGCTTCTATGAGCTTTTCACCGATGCAGAAGAGGCTGTGCTCGATGCCGTAATACATCCTGTCAGGGTCGCGGTAGAAAGCTCCCTCAACATAGGTGCGCAGGACGCCGTCCAGGTGGTCCACGTCGTAGCCGCTCATCTCGGTATAGCTCTCCTCGCTGCCTCCAGCGTGGACGACAATGGCGTCGTAAGAGATGCCGACGTCGGCGTAATAGGGGCGAATACTGCGCAGGCTGCCTATTTTCTCAACATCGCTGATGTCGGTGAAGATGGCCATCATGCGCGTGACGCCGCCCTCCGCGGGTATCTCATAGACGATCTCCGCCTGGGATACGCCGCACTGGGGCAGGGCCTGCTGGATGTTGTTTATCATGATGGCATAGGGCCGGTTTTCGCTTATGTCCTCCTCCATAGGCTCGCCGCTGAGGGGGTTCGTGTAGGGCAGGGGAGTGGGTGTCGGCTCCGGCGTGGGGCTGGGCGTGGAGCTTGGGGGCGGCGTAACGTCCGAAACAGGCTCGGGCAGGCCGCTCTGCTCCGGGGGGAGAGTCCCGCATGCGGCAAGTGAGAGCAGCATCGCCGCGGCGAGGGCGGCGCAAATTATCTTTCTTTTCATCGCTGAGACCTCGCTATGACAAGTATACAGCCCATAATACTCCCGCGTCCGGCAGTTGTCAAACCCGGCCGAGGGTGTTAAAATATAAAAAACAAAATGAATGGAGATGCTGTCATGTACGATGAAATAAAAAGTCAGGCGCGCGCAGCCATGCAGGAGCTGCTGGAGCTGGCGGCTCCCAGACCGGGCAGCCTGGTGGTCGTCGGCTGCTCTTCCAGCGAGATAATGGGCAGCAGGATAGGCAAGGGCAGCACACCCGAGGCGGCTGAGGCCGTCGTCGAGGCCATATACCCGCTCATAGAGGAGCGCGGGCTCTACCTCGCGGCCCAGTGCTGCGAGCATTTGAACCGTGCCCTGATAGTGGAGCGTGAGGCGTCGGAAAAGTTCGGCTATGAGCCGGTCTGCGTCATTCCGCAGCCGAAGGCTGGCGGCTCCTTTGCCACGGCTGTGTGGAAGCGTATGAAGGACCCCGTCCCTGTGGAGCATGTGCGCGCCTCGGCGGGGCTGGATATCGGCTGCACGCTGATAGGCATGCATTTGAAAGAGGTCGCCGTCCCTCTGCGCCTGGCGGTCAAGCACATAGGCGAGGCGCCGGTAAGCGCAGCGCGCACGCGCCCGAAGCTCATCGGCGGCGTCCGCGCCGTGTACCCGGAAAAGGTGTGAAAAAAGCCGCCGCACGACACCGTGCGGCGGCTTTTGTTATTGAAACTAAGCTCAAACGAAGTGCAGGGCGAGAGTGAGGACGACGAAAGCGAGGCCGACCCACTTGGTGGCCTTGGCAAGCTTCGCGTCAAGCGTCTTGGCCTTGCCCTTGGAGAGGAAAGTGTCCGCGCCGCCGGCGATGGCGCCGGAGAGGCCGGAACGCTTGCCGGACTGGAAGAGGACAATGACCGTGACGGCGAGAGCGGAAAGCAGCTGCAAGATCGTGAGAGCGATGTACATTTAAATTCAATCCTTTCGGTATCGTAAACACTTATGTCAAACAGTGCTTAGATACTATACCACACCATATAGCGGTTTTCAAGCAGAATTTTTCCCAAATGCAAGGTTTTCTCACAAAAAATGCTTTGCGCCCCGGCTATTGCCGGGGCGCAGGCGCTTCAGGCTCCCGAAGTGGGCATAGCGGAGCTCTCAGGCATGGGCGAGTTGTTGACGCTGGCCGTGGGGACCGGCTTGGGCGACTCGCTGACCTTGGCGGTGACTTCGGGCTTGTCGGTGACAACGCCGTCGTCCATCCTTGCGCAGCCGGAGAGCACGCACACGAGCGCCGCAGCGCTCAGGAAACATGCAAGCAGCTTCTTCATGGCTATCTCCTTCATAAAAAGTTTACGACCATATGATGCTCTTTTTCGCGAAAATTATGTTGCATTTTTTAAAAAATCATATAATATAGGTGTGCACGGTTAGTGCTGATAAACACATAGGAGGAATAATATAATGGAACTAAAAGATAGCAAGACCTTTCAGAACCTTGCCACTGCTTTTGCGGGCGAGGCTCAGGCCCGTGTAAAATATGAGTACTATGCCTCTCAGGCGAAGAAGGACGGCTATGAGCAGATCGCCGCCTTCTTCACCGAGACCTCCGGCAACGAGAAGGAGCATGCCAAGCTCTGGTACAAGCACATGGCGGGCGGAAAAGTCGGCCCCACCACCGAGAATCTGAAGCTGGCCGCCGCCGGCGAGAATTACGAGTGGACCGAGATGTACGCCGAGTTCGCCAAGGTCGCCCGCGAGGAGGGCTTTGTGGCAATCGCCATGCAGATGGAGGGCGTCGCCGCCATCGAGAAGCAGCACGAGGAGCGTTACCGCGCCCTGCTCAAGAATATCGAGGAGGCCCAGGTCTTCACCCGCGTGGGCGAGCAGGTCTGGATCTGCCGCAATTGCGGCCACGTCCACGTTGGCCCCAGCGCCCCCACCGTATGCCCTGTCTGCGCCCATCCGCAGGCCTATTTTGAGCTGCGCTGCCAGAACTACTGATACTTGCGATATTAAAAAACCGGCATGGCCACAGGCCATGCCGGTTTTTTGTTTAGCATATCAGCCCTCAAAGAAGACCTCCTTGAAGGCAGGCAGGGAGCGCTCTATCATCTCCTTGGAGACGCAGTAGCTCAGGCGGAAGTAGCCAGGCACACCGAAGGAGTCGGAGGGGACGATGAGCAGGTTTTTCTTCTTGGCGATCTCAGCGAAGGCCATCGCGTCCCCGCCGGGGGCCTTGACGAAAAGGTAGAAGGCGCCCTGGGGCTTGGCGCACTTGTAGCCGATTTCGGTCAGACCATTGTAGAGCAGGTTGCGGTTGACGTCGTAGGCTTCGAGGTCGGGCATGATGTCGCAGCACTGGGCAACGGCGCGCTGGATGAGCGAGGGGGCGCAGACGTGGCCCAGCATACGGGAAGCGCCCGCGACGGCGGCAAAGACGGTCTTGGAATCCGTCACGTCGTCGGCCACGAGGACGTATCCGATACGCTCGCCCGGCAGGCTGAGGGACTTGGACCAGGAGTAGCAGACGATGGTGTCCTTGTAGATGTTGGGGATAAAGGGAACCTCAACTCCATCGTAGACCAGCTCCCTGTAGGGTTCGTCGGCGATGATGTAGACGGGGTGGCCGTACTTCTCAGCGGCTGCTCCAAGAATGTCCGCAACCTTGCCGAGGGTCTCAGCGCTGAAGACAACGCCGGAGGGGTTGTTGGGGGAGTTTATGATGACGGCCTGGGTGTGCTCGTTCACGAGGGATTCGAGCGCGGCAAGGTCTATCTGGAAGCTCTCGGTGTCAGCCGGGACCATGACGAACTTGTTGCCGGAGGATTCAATGAAGGGCTTGTACTCAGGGAAGAAGGGGGCGATGGCAATGACCTCGCTGTCCTCGCAGGCGAGGGCCGTGAGCGCCGCCATGAGCGCCGGGGCAGCGCCGCAGGTAAAGAAGAGGTTCGCGGGGCTGATCTGCTTGCCGAAGCGCTCGGTGAGGTTTTTGGCCACGGCGGCGCGGATGCTGTCGTCGCCCGGGCCGCTGGTGTAGCCGTGAACCTTGATGCTGCTCTCGGTGTCGAGTATCTCATGGATGCTGCGATTGACTTTTTCGGGCGCAGGGATGGAGGGGTTGCCGAGGCTGTAGTCAAAGACGTTCTCCTCGCCGACGATCTTGGCCTGCTGCCTGCCATACTCGAACACCTCGCGGATATAGGAGCGAACGCTTCCCAGAGCATATGCTGTTTGGTTGACCATGCTGAATTCCTCCTTGAATATTGTGATATCTCTTGTAGATAATAGACGACAAATCGTCAGGAATACGAAACCTGTGCGACAGGTAATCAACTACTAACATTATAATCACCATACCGGCCATGCCGTCAAGAGCTTTTTGACAATGGCGGCAAAAAAAGGCGGCCGAGGTGTTCCTCAGCCGCCTGAAACGCTGTTTTGGGGTCCTATTCCTCCGTCGCGGCCGCAGCGTCCTTCACGGCGGAGTCGAGCTCCGCGCCGAAGAACTCGTGAACTGCCTCAAGGGCGTCGGCCATGTCGAGGTAGACTTCGTCTGTGATGAATTCCCAGGGGGTACCGGACTCATAGGAGTTTATGGCCGCGTGCAGGTCCACCATGCGGTAGTGCCAGCCGTAGTCGTTTATACCGTAGTCGTAGAGGTCTGCCATGTAGATGGGCTTGTAGCTGACGTCGGATATCCAGACCTCGCCGGTGTCGGTGTCCTTGGTGAGCTGGATGTTTACAAGGGCGGAGATGTCCGTGTACTCGTCGTTCTGGCAGGAGAGCATGTTGCCGAGACTGTAGCAGATGAAGCCGGTGCGCTCGTTGCCCTCGGCGTCCTTGACAGTGCGCAGCTCCATGCGCTGAGGCACGCGGCAGTGTCCGCCAATGATGATGTCCGCGCCTTTTTCAAAGAGGAAATCGGCAATCTCTACCTGCTGCTCGTTGGGCTCCGTGGCAAACTCGGTACCCCAGGACATAAAGACAAAAACGATGTCCGCGCCCGCCTCCCTGGCGGAAGAGATGTCGGCCTGCATGAGGTCGTAGTCGATCTTTGTGCCGCCGCTGAGGTAGTCCAGGGCGCAGATGCTGGCCGCGTACTCAAAGCCCGCGACAGGGACGCTGTTTGTATCGCAGGTGTAGGCGAGGAAGGCGACGTTTATGCCGTTTATGTCGGCCATGTAGCGGTTTCCGCTCGCGTCGCGCTCCTCCTGGGTGCGGTAGGTGCCGACGTGGCTTAGTCCGGCGGCGTCAAGGGTGTCGAGCGTGTAGTCGATGCCGTCCTTAAAGGAGTCCACACAGTGGCTGGTCGCGGTGTTCACAAGGTTGAAGCCCACCTGGGCGATAGAGGCAGCTAGGTCGGTCGGGGACTTGAAGAGGGGGTAGGCCGTGTAGTTGGCGCCCTCGGCGAAGGTGGTGACGAGGGAGCAGACGGAGTAATCGGCGCTGGCTATAAAGTCCTTGAGAATGCCGAAAATAGGCACATAGTCATAGCCGGTGTCTCCCATGGCCTCGCCGTTGAGGCCGGTGTGCATGACGATGTCGCCGCCGACTGCGAGGGTCGAAGTGACGGTGTTCACGTGCTCGGGACTGGGCTCCGGGGTGTTTTCAGGCTCGTCCGTCGGGGGCAGGGTGCCGGCCACAACGGGGGGAGCAGAATTCTCCGCGGGGGCGTTGGGCTTCACGAGGGACGCAATCACGATGACGGCGACGACGAGCACAATGGCCGCCAGGACCGTGATGAGAACTATTTTAAACTTCTTGTTCATATCAGACCTCCAAGCGCCTAGCGGCGCGGTTTACAACTAAATATGATAGCATAGCGCCCTGCAAATTGCAAATTTTTTGATATGCGTTGAAGCCGCGCGCCCGGCGTGTTAGAATGGGCGCATGGACGATTTGAAGAAAAACGAAATATATGTGGCAGAAGTGACGGGCTTTACCTCCGAGGGTGCGGGCGTGTGCCGGATATCCGGCCGCGCCGTGTTCGTGCCGCGGGCGCTTCCTGGGGAGCGCTGGCGCGTGCGGATAGTCAAGGTGACTAAAACCGCCGTTTACGGCAGGGGGGAGGAGCGCCTGACGAGCTCGCCCGAGCGTGTCGCGCCCGCCTGCCCGAATTTTGGCCGTTGCGGCGGCTGCGACCTCATGCACATGAGCTACGCCGCGGAGCTCACGATGAAGCTCGAGCGCGTGAACGAGGCCTTCCGCCGCTTAGGCGGCCTGGAGCTCCGTGCGGAGCGCATAATCGGCTCTGACAGTGTGGAGGGCTATCGCAACAAGGCGGTATACGCCGTGGGCGAGACAGGGGAAGGCCCCGCCGCAGGCTTTTACCGCCCCGGCAGTCATGACGTAGTACCCGCGCCTGCCTGCCTGCTCCAGTCGGAGGAGGCCTCGGCCTGTGCGGGAGCCGTCGTCGCCTGGATGTGCGAAAATGGCCTGCGTGCCTGGGATGGAAAGGAAGGCGTGCGCCATGTCTATACCCGCCGCGCGCGGGACGGCGCGGCCATATGCTGCGTCGTGGTGGGCAGGCGGCTCTCTCCGGCGCTGTCACTTTCTCTGACAGCAGCGCTGCGCGCGGCCTGTCCAAAGCTCGTCGGCGTCGTCGAGTGCGTCAACGCCTCGCCTGGCAATACCGTGCTTTCCGGGCAGCTGCGCACGCTCTGGGGCAGCGGTATGCTTCTGGATACCCTCTGCGGCAGCGAGTTCGAGCTGAGTCCGCGGGCCTTCTACCAGATAAACCCGCCCCAGGCGGAAAGGCTCTATCAGCTGGCCCTGGACTACGCCCTGCCCGAGCCGGGCGGAACAGCGCTTGACCTTTATTGCGGCGCAGGGACGATAAGCCTCTGCCTCGCAAAACGCGCTGCGCGCGTCATAGGCGCGGAAATAGTCCCCGAGGCGGTGGAGAACGCCCGTGCCAATGCAGCAAGAAACGGTGTAAAGAACGCAGAATTCATCTGCGCCGACGCGGGGGAGGCGGCCAAAGAGCTGAAAGACCGGGGCATGACCCCGGACGTGATAGTCGTAGACCCACCGCGCAAGGGCCTTGAAGCCGCCGCTCTGGAGCAGATAGCCTCCATGCATCCCCCGCGCCTGACCTACGTCTCCTGCGACCCCGCCACCCTGGCCCGCGACCTCAAGCGCCTGACAGAGCTGGGATACCGCGCCGAAAAAGCCGTCGCCGTCGATATGTTCCCGCGCACCTCACATGTTGAGACGGTGGCGCTGTTGATAAAGGAGTTGGAATGAGATGATATTTGAGTACGACCTTTCGAGATTCATTGACGCGCAAAAGCGCGCTTACGAGCGTGCATTGGGAGAGATTCGCGGCGGCTATAAGGCCAGCCACTGGATGTGGTATATCTTCCCGCAGCTCCAGGGCCTGGGCCGGAGCAGCACAGCGCGGTACTACGCCATCCGCGACATAGACGAGGCCCGCGCCTTCATCGAGCACCCTTATCTCGGCGCCAACCTGCGCGAGATATCTGAGGCTCTGCTCCAGCTGGACTGCTCAGACCCCGTAGCCGTGATGGGCTGGCCTGACGATTTGAAGCTCCGCTCCTGCATGACCCTGTTTTCAAAGGCAAGCGAGGATAACGCTGTGTTCCTCGCCGTGCTGGACAAATATTACGGCGGCCAGCCAGACAGCGAGACGCTGAATATCCTCGCAAGGCAGGCCGCCGCACGGGAATAATGGAGGCGCGAAAATGAAGTCACGTATCGAGTGGGAGCGGATGATAAGCGGGCGACTGTACTGCCCCTTCCGCGTCGGGGATGATTCCGCCGCGCGTGTGCATGCGGCGCAGAAGCGCTTCAACGATTCTGAGTTCTGGCATGACCGCGCGCCGCTGGACGAGCTGCGCGCGTGCTTTGCGGCCGCTCCGGAGGACTTGCAGCTCACCCCGCCGGTCTACTTTGACCACGGCGACCGGATATATTTCGGCCGCCACTTCTATGCCAACGCTGGCCTCACTATCCTGGACGTATGCAAGGTCGAGTTCGGAGACAACGTCTACCTCGGCCCCAACGTGAACATCTACACTGCGACGCACCCGACCTACGCGCCCGTGCGCAACACAGACGTGGAGTACGCAAAGCCCGTGCGTATAGGCTCCGACGTCTGGATAGGCGGCAATACAGTGGTGAACCCCGGCGTGACCATTGGCGATAACGTCATCATCGGCTCCGGCTCGGTTGTGACGCGTGATATCCCCTCCGGGGTCATAGCCGTCGGCAATCCCTGCCGCGTCCTGCGAGAGATAGGTGAGGCCGACCGGCTCTATTGGGAGCGCGAGTACGCCGAATACCTGGCCGACATAGGCGCGGAGGGCTGAAAACCGCTGTTCTCAACCGCAGGTTTGGTGCAATTTTGCCGGTTTGGGCTTATGCTTGGGGCATATTACCCAAGCAGGGGGGAGCACATTGGATAACATCAAAACCGGCGCACTCATACGCGAGCGGCGCAAGGAAAAGGGCCTCACCCAGCGGGAGCTGGCCGAGAGGCTGCACGTCACGGACCGGGCCGTATCAAAGTGGGAACGCGGAGTTTCCCAAAGTTAAAGATACCACATCAATCCCACGCGGACTTTTGCTCAA
>NHCFR05603__coassemble_1284_pt1 | contig 11503 bp, 12 predicted proteins | sample NHCFR05603__metabat2_high_PE_010 | metagenome-assembled genome bin NHCFR05603
CATGCGGGCGATGATGGTCCAGACCATCGCGCGGGTCAGCGTGTCGTTCGGGGCGAACACGTAGGTGTCCACACCGTCCATGAGCTTGTTCTCGTAGACATACTTCACAGCCGTGTAGTACCAAGCGGAGGTCGGCACGTCGTAGAACGGGAACGCGGGGACCTCAGACTCCTCAGGCTCCTCCGGCTCGGGGACGTAGGGCGTGTCGGGGTGACGCACCCAGGAGGCGGTGAAGGTGGTGTTGGCGGTGACGGTGTACGTCGCGCCCGCAGCATAAGTGGTCGTGCCGTCAGACCAGCCGAGGAAAGCGTAGCCGCTCTTGTACGGCTTCTCCGGGAGAACAATGACGTCACCAACGTTAACTATGCAGTAAATCTTGCCATCAACAAGAACTTTGCAGCAGTTAGTGCTATCGTACTTAACGCCAGCATTGAGAGTGCCGTAAAGATTCAGTCTGCCCGCTCCGATATTTACATAGTTTGCGTCAGGATTGCTCCCGCTGATAGAGATGGTGGAGTTGGCATCAATATCGACATTCATGCCTTTTTGTACATCATTGTAATCTACAACGTAATCAGCCTTAGTGTAGCCATCATAGGGTAAGCCGGAGCCGCAGTTAGTAATGTTAATATTGGACTTGTCCAAGTCAATGCCGCCGCCGTTGCAGAATATGGCGCTGTAAGCAACATTATCCAAACTTACACTGCTATTATTAAGCGAGAGACTTGTGACGCTGAGGCCATAGTTGCCAACGTTGCTGATTACAGCAGAACTGTAGTAAAACAGCACGTTTCCGCCATTTGATAGGTTGCCGTCAATTTTGTCGACATTGAAAATGCTCTCCGCAAAGGTGAAATTGACGTTACTGTCTCCAGCGGTAGTGCCTCTATTGAGGCCAGAAAGCGTCAGCCCGCCTTCTCTAACCATCAAATTCGCACCTTTATAAGCCGCGAGAGCAGTTCCATCATAGCCTACGGCATTACCGTTCTCATCTTTATCGACATTTCCCTCTATGACAAAGAACACTCCGTCAAGAGTAAGCGTCTTGCCCTCACCAATGGAGAAGGCCACCATATCTCTGTTTTTCGCGTCTATTTGCTCATCAGAATAGTTCTCATACCCAGGCGTACTCTTGTCAACAGCCTTCACGTATGCCGTTACCGTTGCGCCATTCGAGCTGGTGAAAGTGAGGTTCTTGTTAAAGACGTAGTTGCAGCCAGCAATAACGACGTCTCTGAGTATTTCTATAGTTTCACTTTCATTCTGAGTGGCCAAAGCGTCAGTTATTGCCTCACCCAAGTCAGAATAGTACTTTCCGTTAAATTTAGCAAAAGCGGTTGATTCCTGATTTGTGACAGTTACATCAACCGAAGCTACGTTGCTCTCTACGGGAATAGCCTCGCCTTCAAAAACCGCCTTAAACATCAGGGTCGTGTCTTCCAAGATGCCTGCGGCAAAGGGATACAGCTGTATAACAAATCTGTCTTCGCTTTTCATAAGCGGCACAGAGAAGTATGTGCTGCCGCCATCTTTTGAATACTCCATTTCGCAGAAACCAGCAACATCAACCTCATCCTGGTTTTTAATGGTTACAGGTATTTGATATACGCCCTTGCCTTGATTCTCGTAGTCAATGTCAAGCTCATTTTGAATAGTCAGAGTCAGACTGGTAATTTCAGGAGCTACAACAAGCTCAAAGATTGCATCAACATCGTCAGAAAAGGTCTCTTCTTCACCTTCATCCGGCGTGTACGTGCCATTGATAGTTACAGCAGCCTTGATTTCGTAAGTACCGGCGGCAAACGTGCTGCCAGTATCTTTATCTAGGTCAATCGTAAAATAGGTGGTTTTTTCTTCCACCATATTTTCCGGCACTGCGACAAATTCACTGTTCGCGCCTTTCACGCGATAAGTAATGGAGTCAAACTCAACAGAGTTAATCTCATACTCTCCATTAAATAGTCCAGACTTTAATTTCACTCCGTCACGATATACCTCGCAATTTGACGTAGTGAAAAAGAAATAGGCAATTTTATATGTGTCTGTTGTCTTTATGTACTCAGGTTCATCTTCGACTACTACAACTTCATAAGTTGCTTCATCCGCCAGCGCGCCAAACGGCAGCAGGGATGCTACCATTACTACCGCGAGGAGGATGGCGAGTATCGACTTTTTCATGCGATTTCTCCCCTTCATTTTACTTTTATAATGCCTCATGAGGCGGGGAGAACCCCCGCCTCAAAAAGGGCCATGGCCCTTTGCGCTGTTCTGTTTATCAATTTACCACTTGCTGAGAGAAATTTCAACTATAATCTGCTTAAAAATAGAATAAGTTTTTTCTTTATCGCCGTGATTTTGCATTTTTCCCGTCAAAACTGCTGGATGAGCGTATATTTCCCGCCCTCGTCGGCGTAGACGGCCTCGGTGTCGCGGTCGAGCATGGACAGCTCCGGGGTCTCGGCCTCGTAGCGGACGCAGGTGCCGCAGGAGCTGGACAGCTTGCGCGGCACCGGTGTCATCTGCGCGGCTATCCCCCTCCCGCTCAGGCTCCGACTGCTCCGCAGCGCCGCCAGATGCGTGTGGAAGGTCGCTATGTACCGCGTCATTTCTTCAGCTTCAGCCGGAAGTCCGCGCCCTCGGGGGCGGTCTCCACCTTGTAGCCCTGACTCTGGCCGTAGCGCGTCACGTTCTCCACCGAGCACTGGTTATCCACCAGCACCTCCAGCTCCGCAGGCTTCTCGGCCGCCACCGCCTTGCGCACCATGACCACCGGTATCGGGCAGGAGTGGCCCCGCGCGTCTACTGTCTTCATGCCTTCTCCTCCTTCCCCGGAAGATTCATCAGCGAGACGGCAAGGCACACCGCAAAGCCCAGTATGACCGCGACCTTGCCCGCCGTCGAGATGCCGCCGACCACCAGCTCGCCCGCCTCGTTCAGCGCGTCAGCGTTGCCAGCGAGGCCGAAGTTGTGCGATATCGCCGCGCCCGCCATCATGCCGAGCACCGTCACCGCGCTGTCGCCGTTGCCCTCGCCCGCGAGGATGAGCTGCCTCAGCGGGCAGCCGCCCAGCAGCACCGAGCCCCAGCCCACGAGCGCCATGCCCAGGAAGTTCCACAGGTGCGAGCTGTGGGAGACCGGCTGCAGCTCAAAGCCCAGCTTGAAGCTGCCGTTTATGAGGTTGCCGACAAGCACGACCACGAAAATCGCCACAAAGCCGTACAGGAGCTTGAAATCGCGGAACATAAAGGCATCCCTCAGGCCGCCCGCCATGCACAGCCGCGCCCTCTGCGCCAGCGCGCCGACGACGGCCGCAATGAGCAGCGCCGCGATGACCGGCGCGCGCATGGAGCCCGGCCCCTCGGTGCTGGACTTGAACAGCGTCGGCACGGTCAGCACGAGTATGAGCAGCCCCGCCATGATGACCGGCAGGACGCCGCCCTCGGCCTTCCCCACCGGATACGCCCGCTTGAGCGAAAAGCCCCGGTTCAGGAAAATGACGCCGACACCGATACCCAGCGCAAAGCCGCAGAGTGCCACGAGCGCGTTGAGGTCTCCCCCGCCGAGCCTTATCATCATGCGCAGCGGGCAGCCCAGGAAGGCCAGCGCGCCTATCATGACAAAGCCGCCCAGAACAAAGCGCGTCGCGGGCGAGGAACCCGCTTTGGCCTTGAATTCCCGCGTAGCAACGGACATGATGAACGCGCCCAGCACGAGGCCGATTATCTCCGGACGCACATACTGCACCTTCGCCGCGCTGTGCAGACCGCAGGCTCCCGCGATGTCACGCAGGAAGCAGGCTATGCAGAAGCCCATGTTCGACGGATTGCCCAGCATCGTCAGCGCCACCGCAGCGACGCCCACCGCCGCGCCCGCCAGTACGACGAGCCAGCTCACTTTTTTCATTGGTCATCCCTCTCTTTTGCCAAAATAGGTTTTGAACGTTATTCTCATTATAGAATAACGTTCAAGTAATTTCAACAAATATTTTGAGGATTTCGACTAATTTTTAGATGGTATTCGCTCTCAGATGGCAGCGATAGCCGAGAGGGCCGCGTCGATGTCCGCCTCGGTATTTGCCCAGCCGGTGGAAAAGCGAACGCTGCCCTCCGGGAAGCTGCCGAGTGTCTTGTGCGCCGAGGGCGCGCAGTGCAGGCCGCAGCGCGTAAGTATGCCGAACTCTCGCTCCAGCCGCCAGGCTGCCTCGGCGTTGTCGCAGTTCAAAAAGCCAACTGAAAACACACCTGTCCGTCCCTCAGGGACAGTTACGCCGTACAATTTGACGTTTTTCAGGCCATAAATGCCCTCCATGAAGCGTTTTGTGAGGGTTTTCTCGTGGTTTTCAAGGGTTTCTATCCCGGTGTTTTCAAGACACCCGAGCGCGGCCTCCCAGCCATAGACGCCGGGCATGTTAGGCGTACCGGACTCAAAGCGGTCCGGCATCCAGTCGGGCAGCTCCTCCGAGTCCGAGGCGCTTCCGGTGCCGCCCGCGACGAGGGGCGTGAGCCGCCGGGCAAAGTCCGCGTCCAGCAGAAGCGCGCCTATGCCCTGCGGGCCGAGCAGGCCCTTGTGTCCCGGCACGACCAGTGCGGCGAGGCCAAAGCGCTCAAAATCCACCTCGATATGCCCCGCCGTCTGCGCGGCGTCGAGCGCGAAGGGGACGCCGCGCTCGCGGCAGATCTTGCCAACCGCCTCCGCGTCCTGCACCGTGCCGCAGACGTTGGAGCCGTGGGCCATGACTACGAGGCGGGTGTTGAGCTTTATCATGCCGGGCAGGGCTTCGAGGCGCAGGCGGCCCTGCGCGTCGCAGGGGATGCGCTCAAAGGCGACGCCCTCGCGCTCCAGCTGCACCAGGGGGCGCATGACGGCGTTGTGCTCCATCGAGGACACGAGGCAGTGGTCGCCCGGGCGGAGCAGGCCCTTTATGACCATATTCAGCCCCGCCGTTGCGCCAGGGGTCAGGACGGCATGCGTAGGGTCAGGGTGGTTGAAAAGGCGGCAGAGCCGCTCACGCAGGCTGAGCGTCACCAGCCCTGCTTCCTGTGCGGAGGCGTAGGACGAGCGGTTAATAGTCGCGCCGACCTTTTCAACGTAATCTGCCATGGCCGAGGCCACGCCTGGCGCCTTGGGATAGGAGGTGGCGGCGTTGTCGAGATACACCATGGCGCTCACCTCAGCCGGATGAGCGCACCGCCGTCATACTCGACAGCGCGGCCAACGCGCTGCGCGGCCGGGACGCTGCCCTCCAGCTCCGACATCAGCGCGTCCGCGTCCTCGGGCGCGACGGCGATGAGCAGGCCGCCTGAGGTCTGCGGGTCGTAGAGCATATCCTGCTGCCAGAGTTCGGCCTCGCCGGGGTCCACGCGGCACTCAGCGAAGGCGCGATTGCGGTACATGCCCTCAGGCAGGAGGCCCTCCTTTGCAAGCTGGGCGGCCTCCTCAAAGAACTTGAACTTTGCGACCTCGTACTCTATGGCGACGCCGCTGCCCTCGGCCATCTCGCAGGAGTGGCCCAACAGGCCGAAGCCGGTGACATCCGTGCAGGCGTGGACGCGGTACTTCACCATAGCGTCGCGCGCGGCCTTGTTCAGCGTGGTCATGAGCTGCACGGCGTAGCGCATCGTCTCCTCCGAGCACAGCTCCGCCTTGGCGGCGGTGGTGAGAACGCCTATACCAAGGGGTTTCGTTAGGATCAGCACGTCGCCTGGCTTTGCGCCGGAATTGGTCAGCACCTTATCAGGGTGGACAAAGCCCGTGACGGCCAGACCGTATTTCGGCTCGTCGTCGAGTATGCTGTGGCCGCCGGTGATGATGGCGCCGGCCTCGTAGACTTTGTCGTAGCCGCCACGCAGCAGGGCGTGGACGGCCTCGCGCGGCATCTTCTCAGGCACGCACATGAGATTGAGGGCCAGTTTCGGCTCGCCGCCCATGGCGTAGACGTCCGAAAGCGCGTTCGTCGCCGCGATTTGGCCGAAAGTATAGGGGTCGTCCGCGATGGGCGGGAAGAAATCGACGGTCTGGACAATGGCGAGGTCATCCGTGACCTTGTAGACCGAGGCGTCGTCGCTCCTGTCAAAGCCGACAAGCAGGTTAGGGTCAGTGCGGACCTTTATCCCATCCAGCAGCTGGGCCAGGACCCCCGCGCCGACCTTTGCGCCGCAGCCGGCGCATTTCGCGAGCTTGGTGAGCTTGATCTCGTTTTCCATGTTCAATCCTCCGCTCCTAATACGCCGCTCAGTCGCAGGATGGCTTCAAGCGTTCCTCCGCCGACGGCAAGGGCCTTGTCAGAGACGGACCAGCAGTTCTCCACGTCCCCGCGAGGGTCAACGTCCCCTGCTTTCATGCCCTTGAACACCGGTGTGCCGTCCTCAAGTATGCCGCGCAGGACGCCGGATATGGTGCAGCGCATGGGCTCCTCCCCCACTGTTCCGGCAACATCGCCCGCCTCGACCAACGCGCCTATCTCCAACCGCTGGCGGAACACGCCATCAGCCGGGGCTCTCAGTACACGCTCGCCCGCGTAGCCGCCTATTAGGCCCGGCACGGCTGTATTCGGCAGGGCGGAACCGCTGTAATACACCCTGCCCAACGTGTGGCCTCGCATAGTTTCCACCACTGCGTGGCAGTCCTCCCCCGCCGTGAAGCCGGGACCGACGCCTATGACCGCCGGGGCCATATCCCGCCGCGTACCCAGGTTGCGCTTGGCGAGGATGGCGTCCACCATGGCGTCCGGAGCTATGGCGGGCAGGCAGGCGCAGTTTTCATCCACCAGGACGGCTATGTCGCCCCCGCGCGTTATTTCCAGCGCCTCTTCCGGCGTGGCAGCCAGACGCGCCGTCACGTCCTCAACCGTTTGTCTGCCGCTCTTTATTGCCCCGGAAAAGCTGACCGTCCTGCGGATGGCCGTTGGGCGGGCAACGTCTGTCATGACCACGTGCATGCCGCTCCTGTGCAGCCTTATGGCTATGCCGGAGGCTATATCCCCGGCGCCGCGTATTAAAATGAGCATTGCAGCCACCTCCCATGCAGGCTGCCCCAGGCGGCGGGCCTTTCCAGCAGCCGAGCGAGCGCGGGCGCGGCCTCCGGGGCCGCGTCGGCCTGATTAAGATAATATATATCCGCGAGCGCTTCGCGGTTCAGGACGTTGGCGGCGCGCTCAGGCGTGGCCGCGTCCTCCGGGCGGCAGTCCGCGAGGCGGGCGTAGAGCTCCGGCCTGTGTGCAGCCTCGGCTATCGGCCTGCCAAGGCCCGTGAGGCCCAGGACGCAGACGGTGCGCTCCGTCCCCGGCGGTATCACCGGCTCATGGGGCGCGTGTGCTTTCAAAGGCAGGCGCTTTGAGCCGTCCGCCTCGACTACTACGTAGTCCGCGAGGCGCGCGAGCTCCGAAATGGGCAGGGCCGGCGCGTGCAGCCGCCCGTCTGGCGCGAGTTCGCCCAGGCAGACGGCCCCGTCCTCAGCGAGCGCCCGCTCGACGTCCTGCGAGGAAGCGTTTTGCAGCGTGCGCAGGCCCGGCGGCGGAAACATATGCGTTGTCGTACACAAAACAACACGGCCCCGCTCCCGCAGCTCTTCAGCCAGGCGGTCCAACAGGCTGGATTTGCCGCCGCTGCCTATTATGGACGTTATCCCCCGGCCAAGACCCAGGGCCTCGCAAAACTGCATATCTTCACCTCGTTATTCTCTCCCGAGGACAACAATACCACCCATTTCCACCTTCGTCAAGCGTTGACGCGGCTCGGACGCGGGTGGTATAATTCAAATATGGAAAAGATGCACTACAACATATCTGTGAGGCTGTTCACGGCGGGCAAATGCTTCGGTCCCGGGATGGCGGCGCTGCTGTCGCTTGTGCGGGAGCGCCATTCCCTGCGCGCCGCGGCGGCCGAAATGGGCATGGCCTACTCCAAGGCCTGGCGTATCCTGCGCGACTGCGAGGGTGCCCTGGGTTTTCCGCTGCTGGACAGCACCACCGGCGGCCGCCACGGCGGCGGCGCGGTGCTCACCGCCGAGGCCGAGGCCCTGCTCTCCGACTATGAGACCTTCTGCCGGAGGCTCCGCGAGGAGGGCGATTCGCTCTTTTCCGAGTGCTTTGAGCGCTGGATGAACTGAAAAGCAAGAGAGCCGCCCGGCGGGCGGCTCTCTTTTTTTATATTTCTCCCTTCTCCCAGATGCCTGTTTCGAGAAAACGCCGGGCTCGCTTGTCGGCGCGCTGCGTTATGCTCTCGTCAAGGCCCATGAGACGCAGGAGCCTTATCGCGTTGCGCGTCAGCGTGCGGCCCGGGCGGACACGATAATCGAAGCTCATGCCCTCGTCCGTGACCTTCTCCTCAAAGTGGAGCATATCGTAATTCCCGTCCAGGATGGCGCACAGCTCCAGGTCGTGAGTCGCGGCTACGACCAGCGCGCCGGAGGATGCGAGTGACAGCAATATCTCGCTGGCTGCCGAGATCCGCTCCAGCGTGTTCGTGCCGCGCAGGACTTCGTCCACGGCGCACAGGACGGGCTCGCCCGCCGCGGCGGCGTCGAGGATGCGCTTTGTGGCGAGGATCTCGGCAATATAGTAGCTCTCGCCCGAGAGCAGGTCGTCGCGCAGGGCCATGGCGGAGTAGATATGGAAGGCGCTTCCGCGGTAACTCGCGCCCGGGCAGGTGCAGAGGCTCTGCGACAGCAGCGCTGCGAGCAGGCAGGTGCGCAGGTAGGTCGATTTTCCCGAGGCGTTGGAGCCGGTCACCAGGGCGGGACGCCTCAGCTCCAGGCCGTTCGGCACGGGGCTCGACAGCAGCGGGTGGACCAGGCCCTCGGCGCTTATATACCTCTCCCCTGTGCCGAAGTCCAGCTCAGGCGCGCACCAGAGCGGCATACTCTCCCGCCACGAGGCCGCGGCGATAGCCGCATCCACGCGTCCCAGGGCGTCGAACACGGCCAAGATCTCCTTGTGCAGGACTCCCAGGCGGTTTTTTAGGTATTCAAACATGATGAGGTCGAGCAGCAGCGCGCTGCTTATGAAGTCCGCGGTCATGTCCGAACTCCTGCTCGGCACGGCGCCCAGGGCCATCAGCGGGCGCAGGGCCTGCAAGTGCCGATAGCTGTCTCCGATGCACTCATCAAGGCGGGAAAAGCCGAGGTTTTTGAGCTTTTTCAGCGCCAAGGCCATGGATACGCTGAAGTTTACGGTCTCTATCTCCGCCTGGCTGTGGCGCGTGTTCCACTCGTGGAGCATGACGTTCAGCGCGAAAAGAGCGAGTCGCCCCCAGGGCTATCATACTGAGCGGAGAGCATAGGAGCGCAAGGGCGAGGATCATATACAGAGCCATGCCAAGGTATCCGCCGTAAGAGGGCGAAAACACCCGGCAGACATCTGCGCGGCGGAAGCGGCCCAGGCAGCCGAGGACATACTGCGTCTCCAGCCGCTCCTGTTCGTCCGCCTCGGCAAAGCGTATAAGCTGCGTGCGCCGCTCGTATTCCGCCGAGTCCATGGCAGGGGTGCGCAGGAGGTGATAGAGCACCTGCTCGCCCGGCGTAGAGAGGCCGGGGTTTATGCGCTTGAACACCCGGTCCATGTCGAGATCCGACCAGGTCACGTCGTCGATGCGGAAAACGTCCGGCTCTTGCTCGCGCATGTAGTCGTGGTAGCTGCGGATGGTGGACATATCGCCCGCGGCATAAAAGGGGTCCGGCCGGCGGCCGTAGTTATCTTGCAGGCTGAACCAGAGCCTGCGCTTGTAGCCGAAGTCAAAAAGGCCCATTCCGCGCACCTCCTTTCCTGCCTGCGAGGGCGCAGGCCAGCAGCGCCGCCGGGAATATTACAGCCAGCAGCAGGCCGGATTTCAGGTCGCCGCCGGCCTTCTCCGCCGCAAATCCAACCCGGCGCCAAATCGCCCATAGAGGGCGCGCGAAAGCCCCATCATCGTTGCAAAACCGCAGGGGCCGAGCAGATCCCCTACCGTCTTTGACACGCCGAGCGAGGCCTCAGCGAAAGCAGAGGCCCACTGGCTCATCCCCTGCTCCGCCGCCCCGGCGCAGAGCATCATGACCAGCAGCCGCCAGAACAGGCCCCTTTTAAGAAGCTGGGCGGCTCCGGTACCTCCTGTCTGGGCCGCTATCGCCGGCGGCGTGAGACGGTGGAAGTTGAAGAAGTTGTAAACCGGCAGCAGCGCCCACAGGCAGGCCATTATGCGCCAGTTTTCCAGCCCGAAAATCGCGAAAAAGGCCGTGGACACCAACACTACGCCGACATGCCCCCAGCAGTAGAAGGAGTGCAGCAGGCTCATCTCCGCGTCCTTGTTGTCCGAGGGGCAGGCCTCGATTATAGGGCTTACAAGCACCTCCAGCAGACCTCCGCCTACGGCATAGATGCCAACCGAGACGAGCAGGCCCGCAAACGGCCGCTCGAACAGCTCCGTGAAAAGGCACAGCCCCAGCAGTCCCGCCGCGGAAAGCAGCTGCGCCAGTTTCATGCTGGGCCAGTAACCCAGCCTGTCAACGTACAGGGGGCTTGTAAGGTCCGTCAACAACTGCACGCCAAAATTCACGGACACCAGCAGCGAGAGCTGTTCAAGGGATATGCCGAAGCTCCGCTGCATTGTCAGAAACAGCAGCGGCAGGAAGTTGTTCACGATGGCTTGGGTCACAAGGCCGAGATAACAGGCCAGTTTTATACGTCTGTAATACATGGCGGCCCTTTCGTCGCGTGATTTGCCGCCGGCGGCGGCTATTTCGCGTCCAGCTCAAGCACGGCGTCCGTCTCGCCGCTGACGCAGTTATACCAGAAGTAGCCGTCCCTGCGCGCCCCGACCGTGTCCACATAGGAGTAATAGAGCAGCATCGTCTCGCTGTCGCGGCCCCATTGCAGGAAGCGGTATTCCACCTCCGCGCCCGTCGGTGCGGAGGCGAGGTGGAGATGGGCGTTCAGGTTGCTCTCGTGGTTGTTTTCCAGCCAGGCCAGGGCTAGATAATAGCCGCCGCCGTAGCCGTCGAGGGCGAGAACGTATTTGCTGCCGTCCGGCGCCCACCAGAGACCAGCGTACTCGCAGTCGCCGTAGGTTATGCGCAGCTTGGAGCCGTTTTCGCGCTCCACGATGAGGGACACGGCGTCCTTTGCGGAAAACCCGCCTCCGGAGAGCGCCTTGCTGTAGACTGTGGCGACACTCCCGCCCTCGGGCGCGGGGCTCCTGTCCAGGATAAAGGGCAGGCCGCTGCGCCAGAGCGCCGCGAACACTATTAGCGCCAGCGCTGCGAGAGCTGCCGCAGCAAGGGCGACATGGCGCAGTCTGAGAGCGCGCAGCTTGCGCATAAGCTCCGCGCGGGAGTAAGCTATGGCGCTCCTAGCGGCGGCTTCGGCCTTCGCTTCCGGCTCCTCCGTCCGCACTCGCTCGCCGGAGATGAGCTCCAGGACGCTCAAGTCCAGCGCCTCAGACAAAGGTTCAAGCAGCGCGATGTCGGGCGCGCAGAGACCCGTTTCCCTTAGTTAAAGATATTGTTGGGTATCTCAAGATGTGTCATTCGA
>NHCFR05603__coassemble_1295_pt1 | contig 11411 bp, 10 predicted proteins | sample NHCFR05603__metabat2_high_PE_010 | metagenome-assembled genome bin NHCFR05603
CGGCCTGCGCCTCGTCCGGGAAGGTGCCGATGCCGCTTTCGTAACACTGCCCAAGGCAGCACTGGGCACGGGCCAGGCCCTGCTCAGCCGCCTTGGTATACCAGCTGAAGGCCGCAGCAGCGTCCTGCGCAACGCCCTTGACGGCGTGGACATCGACACCGGTATCGGCACCGCCGACGACGCTGGCAATGTCCTGAGCGACGAGGTCTTCTACTACGACGAGGCCTCCCGCAGCTACTACGCCCTGAACGTGGCCGTGACCGCTGAGAACTACGAGAGCTTCCTCGACTCCACCGTCACCTACGAGCCCGTTTCCAACCAGCTCGACGCGACTGCCCACCCGACCAAGAACGTCTGGCTGAACATCTACAACTCCGCCGACAACTTCCTGGGCTCCACCTACCAGCCGCTGCTCCAGAAGTACGACGACCTGCTGAACCTGAACGTTGAGTACATAGCCGGCGACGGCCAGACCGAGTCCAACATCACGAACCGTCTGGGCAACCCCGACATGTACGACGCCTTCGCCATCAACATGGTGAAGACCGACAACGCCGCCTCCTACACCGGCATCCTGAGCCAGTGATCAGCGCGCAGTAAAACTCACAGTTAACTGAAACCTTTGCTATTGGGGGGATCACGCATCCCCCTGATAGCAATTTGTGATGAAAACCGGCAGGAGCCGGAGAATTCTTAAACGGGAGTAACTAGAATGGCAGATGCGAAAAACGACATCGTCCTGTCAATACGCGGTATGAGCAAGTCCTTCGGGCGCAACCGGGTGCTTGACCATATCAACCTGGACGTGAAGCGCGGAACTGTCATGGGGCTGATGGGCGAGAACGGCGCCGGAAAATCCACGATGATGAAGTGTCTTTTCGGCACCTACCAGAAGGACGAGGGCAAGATCTTCTTAAACGGCAAGGAGATAAGCTTCTCCGGGCCTAAGGACGCACTGGAAAACGGTATCGCCATGGTGCACCAGGAGCTCAACCAGTGCCTGGAGCGGAACGTGACGGACAACCTCTTCCTCGGCCGGTATCCGACGAGTTCCGTCGGCGTGGTAGACGAGGGGAACATGAAAAAGAAGGCCTCCGAGCTCTTCCGCAAGCTGGGCATGACCGTGAACCTCAGCCAGCCCATGCGGAACATGTCCGTTTCCCAGCGTCAGATGTGTGAGATAGCCAAGGCCATCTCCTACAACTCTCAGGTCATAGTCCTGGACGAGCCCACCTCCTCTCTGACTGTTCAGGAGGTAGACAAGCTCTTTGAGATGATGCGGATGCTGCGCGACCAGGGCATTTCGCTCATTTACATCTCGCACAAGATGGACGAGATATTTGAGATTTGCGATGAGATCTCCGTGCTGCGGGACGGCAAGCTGGTCATGACGAAGCCCGCGGCGGAGACCAACATGGGCGAGCTCATCACCGCCATGGTCGGCCGCTCTCTCGAGAGCCGCTTCCCGCCCGTGGACAACAAGCCGGGAGACACCATCCTCTCCGTGCAGCACCTCTCCACGAAGTACGCGCCGTATTTGCAGGACGTGAGCTTCGACGTCAGGGAGGGCGAGATCTTCGGCCTTTACGGTCTCGTCGGCGCGGGCAGGACCGAGCTTTTGGAGACGATCTTCGGCGTGCGCACGAGGGCTGCCGGGCGCGTGTACTTCAAAAATCGCCTCATGAACTTCTCGAACGCAAAGGAAGCCATCGAGCACGGCTTTGCTATGATAACCGAGGAGCGCAAGGCCAACGGCCTCTTCCTCAAATGCGACCTCACTTTCAACACCACCATCGCCAACCTCAGGCAGTACAAGTCCGGCCCGGCCCTCTCCACGCCCAAAATGGTGAAGGCCACGAACAAGGAGATAAAGACCATGCGCACCAAGTGCATGGGTCCGGACGACATGATAACGAGCCTCTCCGGCGGCAACCAGCAGAAGGTCATATTCGGCAAGTGGCTCGAGCGCGAGCCGCAGGTCTTTATGATGGACGAGCCGACGCGCGGCATAGACGTCGGCGCGAAATACGAGATATACGAGCTCATCATCCGCATGGCCAAGCAGGGGAAGACGATAATCGTCGTATCCTCGGAGATGCCCGAGATCCTCGGCATCACGAACCGCATAGGCGTCATGTCCAACGGACACCTTTCCGGTATCGTGAACACGAAGGAAACGGACCAGGAGGAGCTCCTGAGACTCAGCGCAAAATACCTGTAAGGTAGGAGAAAACGTTTATGGTTGCAGAAAACACAAAGATTCTGACCGCTGAGCAGGAAGCTCAGCTCCTTGCGCCGATAGACGAGCACGTCGGCGCCATACAGGAGAAGATAAACGCCCTGCGTCTGAACGGCACTGACAAGGTCCTGGACATACAGAGCAGCCTTGAGAACCTCAAGCGCGACCGCATCTATACCGCTGAAGAGAAGCAGAAGCGCGCGGCCGAGCTCAAGAAGGAGCTCGAAAAGGCCAAGGAGGTCGAGGCCAAGAACAAGGCCGAGGTCGCGAAGCTCATTGCCGAGGCCGAGAGCTACCTAAAGGCCAACTACGGCGCCTACTATCAGGCCGTCGTCGCCAGCTGCGCGGAGGAGAACATCAGGGCCCAGGAGAGGTACACGGAGGCCGTGGAGCAGCTCAACCGCGAGCACCAGGAGACCGTGGCCAAGCTCTCCGACCAGCAGGAGCTCAAGGACGAGAAGTACGTCCACAAGAACCGCCTCTTCGACGCAAAGATGTCCCTGCTCAAGGAGAAGCAGACCATCAAGGACAGGCGCCACGCGGCCTTCGACCACAAGTACCACCTCATCGACCTGCTGCGCATGTCCAAGTTCACCGTCGGCGAGAGCATGTCCCAGAAGGCGGAGAACTACCGCTACACCTTCAACCGCCGCGACTTCTTCCTGCGCAACGGCCTGTACATAGCGATAATCATCATCTTCATCGGCCTGTGCATAGCCACGCCCATCATAAAGGGCGTGCCGCTGCTCACCGTTAACAACGTGCTGAACATACTCTCCCAGGCCTCGCCGCGCATGTTCCTGGCCCTGGGCGTCGCGGGCCTCATCCTCCTGGCCGGCACGGACCTGTCCATAGGCCGTATGGTGGGCATGGGCATGACGGCCGCCACCATTATAATGCACAACGGCCCCAACACCGGCTCCGTGTTCGGGAAGGTCTTCGACTTCACGGGCATGCCCATCCTGGGCCGCGTGTTCCTCGCGCTGGTCATCTGCATCGTGCTGTGCACCATCTTCACCACGATAGCCGGCTTCTTCACCGCGAAGTTCAAGATGCACCCCTTCATCTCGACCATGGCCAACATGCTCGTCATCTTCGGCCTTGTCACCTACTCGACGAAGGGCGTCTCCTTCGGCGGCATCGACGGCAACATCCCCGCCATGATAATCCCCAAGCTGGGCAAGTTCCCGACCATCATCCTCTGGGCGGCGGCAGCCGTCATAGTGGTGTGGTTCATCTGGAACAAGACCACCTTCGGCAAGAACCTCTACGCGGTCGGCGGCAACCCTGAGGCGGCCTCCGTCTCCGGCATCTCGGTGTTCAAGGTCACCGTCGGCGCCTTCATCATGGCCGGCGTGCTCTACGGCTTCGGCTCCTGGCTTGAGTGCATCCGCATGATAGGCTCCGGCTCCGCGGCCTACGGCCAGGGCTGGGAGATGGACGCCATCGCGGCCTGCGTCGTCGGCGGCATCTCGTTCACAGGCGGCATAGGCAAGATCTCCGGCGTCGTCGTCGGCGTCTTTATCTTCACCGCGCTGACCTACTCCCTGACCACGCTGGGCATCGACACCAACTTGCAGTTTGTGTTCTCCGGTATTATAATACTTGTCGCGGTCATGCTTGACTGCCTGAAGTACGTCCAGAAGAAGTAAGATCCCATTTAAACACGCAGTAAACCGCTGCAAAGCAGATGTGACCTGTCCGCCTTCTTTGCAGCGGTTTTATCATGCCCCATACCGGAACTGAAAAGAGGAGAGAATTACTATGCAGAAATTGGGTGCCGTGCGCCGCGCCCTGGACGCCGGCGAGCTGGACATTGTATTGTCCCGGCTCAAATACGGCGGGAACGGCAGGGACAAAGTAGCAAATGTGCTGGAGGGGTTTGCCCGCAGCTTCGACGTGGACGAGGAGCGTCCCGTGGTGCTCTGCTCTGCGCCCGGACGTACCGAGATCTGCGGCAACCATACCGATCATCAGCGCGGCCGCGTGCTGGCCGGAGCCGTGGACCTGGACTTTCTGGCCTGCGCTTCGCCCAACGGCACGGACAGGATAAGGTTCCAGTCCGAGGGCTGGCCGCTGGTGGAAATAAGCCTGGACGAGCTGCTCCCCAAGGCAGACGAGCGCGAGACCACGGCCGCCCTTGTGCGCGGCATGGCAGGGCTCGTAGCGGAGCGCGGCTATAAAGTTGCAGGGTTTGACGCCTATGCGGTCTCGGAGGTGCTGCCCGGCTCGGGCCTGTCCTCTTCGGCAGCCTGCGAGGTGCTTCTGGGCGTGATCGAAAACTGCCTGTTCTGCGGCGGTGAGCTTGACGCTGTTACCATAGCGCAGCTTGGCCAGCGGGCGGAGAACGTCTACTTCGGCAAGCCCAGCGGGCTGATGGACCAGATGGCCTCCTCCGTCGGCGGGGCCGTTGCCATAGACTTTGCCGATCCCCTGAAGCCCGAGGTTCGCAGCGTCTCCGTGGACCTGGAGGCCATGGGCTATGCCCTGTGCATAATAGACTCCGGCGCGAGCCACGCGGCGCTTACGGGTGAGTACGCCTCCATACCCGAGGAGGTGGGCCAGATAGCGGCCCAGTTCGGCAAGCGTGTGCTCCGCGAGGTGGACGAGGCCGAGTTTATGCGCGCGCTGCCGGAGCTGCGCCGCGCGGCGGGCGACAGGGCCGTGCTGCGTGCGATGCACTTTTTCGCGGACGACCGGCGCTCCGCCGAGGAGGCGGACGCTCTGGAGCGCGGGGATACGGAGGGCTTTCTGGCCCTGGTGCGCGAATCCGGGCGCTCCTCCTGGGAGCTGCTGCAGAACATCACGCCGACAGGCGCGGTGAAGGAGCAGGCCATGGCCGTGGCCCTCGCCGTGGCGGAGCGCGCCCTTGGCGGCCGCGGCGCCTGCCGCGTCCACGGCGGCGGCTTCGCCGGCACCATACAGGCCTTCATGCCCCTGGACATGAAAGAGAGCTTCCGCTCCGCCGTGGAGTCCGTCCTGGGTGAGGGCAGCTGCCACATCCTGTCCATCCGTCCGGTAGGCGGCGCAGTCCTGGTCGGCTGAACCAAGTAAAAAAGACGCCTGCGTGTGCAGGCGTCTTTTTTTATTCTGCCCGCCCCCGTATGAGCGCGAGGGCCTGCCGTCTGGCCAGGGGCAGGTATTTTTTGTAGTATTCGCTCTCCGTGTCGCCGTATTTGTGGCCGACGAACACCCATTCGCAGTATTCGTAGAACAAAAAGAGTTCGAGCGTCCGGCGCCAGTCCGCGTAAGCTATCCCCCGCTCACGCAGGAGCTTGTCATAGTAATGATCTATAGCGAAGTCCCTGTCCTCCCGCGTCATGTGGAACAGCGCGTCCTCCGCCTCCTCGCCGTGGGCGATGAGGCGGGCGAAAGACGAGGGGTAGGGCAGGATGCCGCCGTACTCCCAGTCTATCAGGACCGCCCTGTCGTCCGAGACGATGACGTTGAAGGGCAGCAGGTCGTCATGGCAGAGCGCCCTCGGAACGGAGCTGTAGGCCCGCATAAACAGCGCATAGGCCTCCTCCAGCAGCGGGTCTTTCAGGAATTGCCCGCGCCTTTCACGGTCGCGCAGGCTCTTGTCGAAGCTGTAGCCACAGGACGCAAGCTCCCGGCTCTCCCAGGTCCTCGCCTGAAGCGAGATGAGCGCGTCCAGGGCCAGCGTCAGTCTGGCGCGGTCGCAGCGGCGCAGGTCTTCCCCTTCCGCATATTCCATGAGGAGGTAGGTCCTCTCTCCGTCTGCGACAGTCTGATATACGTCAGGGACACAGCCCTCGTTTAAAACGCCGAGGATGTCCCGGTATATCTCCTCCTCAAAGCCCTTGGCCTGCTTGAGGATGCAGGCGGCTCCGCCGGTGTCGATTTTCCAAACCTGATATGGCTCGTCGTCCTCCTCGTGCCTCAGCTGTGTTATCGCCGCCCCTTCCGCTGCGGGCACGGCGTCTATGCGCTTTAAAATGTCGTGCAGCTCCATTTGGCACCTCTGTTTCTCCGGCTCCAGGCGCATGAAGCCGCCGCAGATGTCATAACCGAAACGCCGGAGCAGATCGTCTCTGCTCCGGCGTGGTGCGGGCATGGGGACTTGAACCCCAACGCCAAAGGCACGAGAACCTAAATCTCGCATGTCTGCCAATTCCATCATGCCCGCGTAAATGTTATATTACTACGTTTTACCCCCCGCTGTCAACTTGGGCTATTGACATCTTTCTCCGGGAATTGTATCATTTCCATGCGATTTCGACGTCTGGGAGGCTTTTTCATGCTCGGTGTGCTTGCCAATTCCGCGGGCGTGCTCTTCGGCGGGGCCGTAGGGCTGGCCTTCCGCGGCCGGATAAACCCAAAATACACCTCCGCTCTCATGGCCGCTCTTGCCCTTGTGAGCCTGGGGCTCGGCATAGTCTGCGTCGTCGGCGTTTCCGACACGCTCTGCCTCATCCTATGCGTCTCCATCGGCACCCTGCTCGGCGAGCTGCTGCGCATAGACGACAGGGTCGAGGCCCTCGGCGCTCTGGCTGAGAAGCGCCTCGCTGGCGGCGACGGCGGCTTTGCCCAGGCCTTCGTCTCCTGCTCCATCCTCTACTGCGTCGGCAGCATGACCGTCATGGGCAGCGTCGAAGCCGGCATAAACGGCGACAATTCCATCCTCTACGCCAAGGCCGTGCTCGACTTCGTGGCCTCCCTCGCCTTCGGCGCGGGGCTGGGCGCGGGAGTCATGGCCTCCTCCGTCTGCGTCCTCATCACCGAGGGCGGGCTGACGCTCCTGGCCTCGGCCCTCTCCCCCTACCTCACGGAGCGGGTCGTGGGCGAGATGTCCGCCGTCGGCGGCGTGCTGCTGCTGGGCCTGTCAATAAACCTGCTCGGGCTAAGGCAGGAGCGCATGCGCGTGGCCAACATGCTGCCGGCTGTCTTCCTGCCCATCGCCTACGTCCCCCTCTACGACCTCATAAGCGAGCTGATATGATGAACAAGAGCAAGAACACATATACCCTCTCCATCCTGGCTGCGGGCTGCCTCTGGGGCTTCATGGGCCTGTTTCGCCGCTATATGGGCGAGGCGGGCTTCAGCTCCTCCGGCGTCATCGTCCTGCGCTGCGGCGTCGCGGCGCTCTGCTTCGCTCTGACGCTGCTTTTGACGGGGCCTTCCCAGTTTCGCGTGCGGCTGCGGGACGCCTGGTGCTTTTTCGGCAGCGGCGTCGTGAGCCTGCTGTTTTTCACCTTCTGCTACTTCCAGGCCATGAACTACATGAGCCTCTCCGCTGCGGCCATCCTGCTCTACACCGCCCCGGCCATCGTGACCCTGCTCTCCGCCCTGCTCTTCAAGGAACGGCTGACGGGCCTGAAGCTCCTCGCCGTGCTGCTGGCCTTTCTCGGCTGCGCCCTGGTCTCCGGCCTTGGCGCTGGGGATATGTCCCTTTCGACGGCGGGCATACTCTACGGCCTCGGCGCGGGCTTCGGCTACGCCATGTACAGCATCTTCGCCCGCTACGCCCTGGAGCGCGGCTATTCCAGCAACACGATAAACTTCTATTCCTGCCTGCTGGCCGCCCTGGGCGCGGCGCTCATCTGGGGCGTGGACGGCGCCTTCGAGACGGCGGCGGCCTCCGGCGGGAACCTGGCCCTCGCCATCGGCGCGGGCGTCGTCACCTGCTACCTGCCCTATCTGCTCTATACCCACGGCCTCACGGGCATGGAGACGGGCCGCGCCTCCATCATGGCCTCCGTCGAGCCTGTCGTGGCCACCATCGTCGGCGCAGCCGTGTTCCACGAGCGTATGGGCCTTCTGTCATACTGCGGCGTCGTGCTCGTGCTCTCAGCCGTAGTGCTGCTGAACGCCGGACCTAAGCGCCGGGTTTGATTTGTTCACATTTATGTGGTATCATGTGTCGAATCCCGTCGGATACGAAAGGACGAGACAATGAAAAGACTTATCGCGATACTGCTGCTCATATCCCTGGCCCTGGGCCTTGCCGCCTGCGGCGGCGAGCCGGAGCCCACGCCCGACCCGCATGAGGGCATGATATACGTGAACACCGGCGCAGGAGAGGAGTGGGTGGACGAGGCCGAGGGCGTGCCCGTCTCCCAGCTGTCCGAGTCGGATTTTGAAACAGGCGAGGACGGCATCCCCGTCTACACCGGCGACGTCTACGAGACGCGCCTCGGCATCGACGTCTCCTTCTACCAGGGCGACATCGACTGGCAGGCCGTCGCGGACGCGGGCATAGAGTTTGCCATGATACGCTGCGGCTACCGCGGCTCCTCCGAGGGCGAGCTCTTCGTGGACGAGAAGTTCGAGCAGAACATGCAGGGCGCCATAGACGCCGGGCTCGACGTGGGCGTCTACTTCTTCTCCCAGTCCATGGGCGCCATAGAGGCCGCCGAGGAGGCTCTCTTTGTCCTCGACCTTATCAAGGACTACGACATCTCCATGCCCGTCGCCTTCGACTGGGAGCCGCTTGAGGACTCCCGCGCCGAGGACATAAACGACGAGGAGCTCACCGCCTCCGCCCTTGTCTTCTGCGAGATGATAAAGGACGCGGGCTACACCCCCTGCGTCTACTTCTACCGCTACATCGCCTACCACGATTACGACCTGAGCCGTCTGGCAGACTTCCCCTTCTGGATCGGCGCCCCCGGCTCTGCCCCGGATTTCTACTACGAGGCCGCGATCTGGCAGTTTTCCTTTACGAGCCGCATAGACGGCATAGACGCCGACGTGGACATGAACCTCCAGTTCTACGCCCCGGGTGCCGACCCCTCCTTCCCCGGCCCCGAGCCCAGCCCTGTGGAGACGGAAGAGCCCGCTGAGAGTCCCGAGCCCGCTGAAGAAACGGACGGCTGATTTTTCCCGGGAGCGTAAAGTTTTCCTTGACAGCCGCCCCGCGCGCGTGTATAATATTTGCCGACAACTGAAAAGCCTTATCAAGAGTGGCGGAGGGACCGGCCCTGTGAAGCCCGGCAACCTGCTTATGCAAGGTGCCAAATCCGGCGGTGTAAATCGGAAGATGAGGATGAACGCTCAGAATTCAAGCCCGCCGGGAATCGGCGGGCTTTTTTGTCGGGAGGTGCGATATGCTGAACATTGAAAGCTGGCTGCCGCTCTGGAGCCACGCCGTGCTGGAGCGCTTCGGGGGGCGTGTGCTCTTCCTGGGCCTGCAGGGCAGCCGCGCCCGCGGCGAAGCGCGGGAAGACAGCGATATAGACACCGTCCTCGTCCTGGACCGGCTTGAAGCCTCCGACCTCGCCGCCCTGCGGGAGGCCCTCGCCCCCCTGCCGGAGCGGGGAAAGCTCTGCGGCTTCGTCTCCGGGCGGGCGGAGCTGCTGGCCTGGGAGCCGGGGGAGCTGTTTCAGTTTTACCACGACACGCGCCCCGTCCTGGGCAGCCTCGATTTCCTGCTGCCGCTCCTGAACCGCGAGGCCGCGCTCAGCAGCGTCCGCACCGGGGCCGGGGCCGTCTATCACGGCTGCGCCCACTATCTGCTCCACGGCGGAGCGCCTGAGGAGCTGGAGGCGCTGCAAAAGGCCGCCTTCTTCACCCTGCGCGCCCTGTGTTGGCTTGATACCGGCATCTTTCCCGCCTCCCGCGCCGCCCTGCCCGAAGCCGGCCGCGCCCTGCTCGCCGCCGGGCCGGAGGAGCTCTTCGCCTGGGCCGGTGAGACGCTCAAAAACGTATTCTAATTTCAAAAAGGAGATATTCGCAATGGCAAACTACCTGTTCACCTCCGAATCCGTCACCGAGGGCCATCCCGACAAAGTCTGCGACCAGATATCCGACGCGGTACTGGACGCCATACTCGGAAAAGACCCCATGGGCCACGTCGCCTGCGAGTGCACCGCCACGACCGGCATCATCTACATCATGGGTGAAATTTCCACCAGCTGCTACGTGGACATCCCGAAGATCGCGCGCGAGGTCGTCTGCGACATCGGCTATGACGACGCCTCCTGCGGCTTCAACGGCCACACCTGCGCCGTGCTCAGCGCCATCGACGAGCAGTCCGGCGACATCGCCATGGGCGTCGATAAGTCCCTCGAGCTCAAGGAGGGCCAGGCGGGCGACAGCCTGGAGAACGGCGCCGGCGACCAGGGCATGATGTTCGGCTACGCCTGCGACGAGACGCCGGAGCTCATGCCCCTGCCCATCTCCCTGGCGCAGAAGATGGCCCGCCGCCTCGCTGAGGTGCGCAAGAGCGGCCTGCTCAGCTATCTGCGCCCGGACGGCAAGACCCAGGTCACCATCGAGTACGACGGCGAGGGCCGCCCCCTGCGCGTGGACACCGTCGTCGTCTCCACCCAGCACGACGAGGCCGTCTCCCTGGAGCAGATCCGCGCCGACATGATAGAGCACGTCATCCTGCCCACCATCCCCGCCGAGCTGAACCGTGGGGACATCAAATATTATGTCAACCCGACCGGCCGCTTTGTGAAGGGCGGCCCCGCAGCTGACTCGGGCCTCACGGGCCGCAAGATAATCGTGGACACCTACGGCGGCAGCGCTCCCCACGGCGGCGGCTGCTTCTCGGGCAAGGACCCGACGAAGGTGGACCGCAGCGCGACCTACGCGGCCCGCTGGGTGGCGAAGAACATCGTGGCCGCGGGCCTGGCGCACCGCTGCCAGGTGCAGCTGGCCTATGCCATCGGCGTGGCGACGCCGGTGAGCGTGAACGTCACGACCTTCGGCACCGGGGCCGTGCCTGACCACGTGCTGGAGAAGGCCGTGGGCGAGGTCTTTGACCTGCGTCCCTCCGCTATCATCCGCGACCTCGGCCTGCGCAGGCCCATTTACCGCAAACTCGCCGCCTACGGCCACATGGGCCGCGAGGATCTGGGCGTAGCCTGGGAGAAGACTGACCGGGCCGCCGCCCTGCGCGCCGCCTGCGGGAAGTGAACAGGAAGTAAACAGCGTAAACCGGCCCCCACGCCTGCGGGGGCCGGTTTTTTAGGCTTTCACGGCGATTCTACCGACGTTCGGTTGCGAACACGCGCGCCGTGGGCTATGCTGTAGACGAGGTGAGAAGGCGTGTACAAACTCGACAAGAGAAAATTCGGCTCCTTCGTATCCAGCCTCCGAAAGGAAAAGGGCTGGACGCAGAAGGAGCTGGCGCAGAGGCTTTTTGTCTCCGACAAGGCGGTGAGCAAGTGGGAGACGGGGGTATCACTTAGATAAAGATACCACA
>NHCFR05603__coassemble_1376_pt1 | contig 10711 bp, 7 predicted proteins | sample NHCFR05603__metabat2_high_PE_010 | metagenome-assembled genome bin NHCFR05603
GGCAGCTCCCACGCGAGTGGGAGAGGCGGGTGGGTCCCGAAACCTCACGGGGGCGTCACCACGCCAAAAGCGCTTTTCTTTGGGGCTCCACCCCGTTTCTTTGGGCAAGACCAAAGAAATGGGGTGGAAAAGCAGCCTGGGGTATAGTCCCCAGCCACGTTCAGGCGAGTTCCGCCCCCCAAATCGCCGCGGGCTTTACTCCGTTTTTTGCCGCCACTCGCGGCTGAGGATGCGCATCATGACGAAGTCGCTGTACTCGTTGTCGTAGAAATAGGCCTCCTCGAGCCGGCCCTCCGGCTTGAAGCCCACCTTCTTGTAAAACTCCAGCGCGGGCGTGTTCAGCCCCACCACGCCTATCGACACGCGGTGCAGGCCGTAGTCGTGGAAGGCGAGGTCGAGCATCAGGCTGATGGCCTCGGTGCCGTAGCCCCGGCGCTGCATCGCGGGGTCGGGGATGATCAGCGTGAGGTCGGTCTGCCGCCAGGCGGGGAACATGCGCAAAAGCCCCGTCTCGCCTATGATGCCGCCGTCGGGCTGCGTGATGGTGAACCAGTGCGAGTCCGCCGACCTGTGGGCGACGCCTATGCAGGTCCGCGCCTCCTCCAGGCTCAGGGGCTTCTCAAAGCCGCACTGGAACATGACCCGCGGCTCGCTGAACCAGCGGGAAAAATAGGGCGCGTCCTCCTGCCTCTGCTCGCGCAGGATGAGCCTCTCGCCTCTTATCTCTTTTTTCATACGTCCGCCTTTCCCTCTCGGCCGCCCGGAGGACGGAAAAACCCCGCAAAGCACAGCCCTGCGGGGTTTATGGTTGCGGGGAGGGGATTTGAACCCACTGACCTTCGGGTTATGAGCCCGACGAGCTACCGGACTGCTCCACCCCGCGATATTGAGAGCCTTATTATAGTAGCACGCTCCCGGCTCTCTGTCAATACCTTTTTTATCGCGGGCTCAGCAGGCGGCCCTCCTTGTCCCGGAACTTGCCGCAGGCGATGGTGATGAGGTCCACCAGCCAGCCTATGCCGAAGCAGCCGCCCGTCAAAAGCCACAGGATGCCCGTGCCTATCTTGCCCACGTAGAAGCGGTGTACCCCCAAAACGCCCACAAAGGCCGAGAGGATGAGCGCTATGAGCCACTCGCGCTCCGAGCGCGCGCCCCGGCGCGCCGCGTCGTAGCCCCGGTCGTAGCCCGTGTCATAGCCGCGGTCGTAGCCCCTGTCGTAACCGCGCCGCTCCTCATAGCGGCGGCGCTCGTCGTAGTTGTAGCTGCCGCGGCGCTCGTCATAGTCGTAGCTTGCGCCGCGCTCGCGCGGGCGCTCACGGCGCTCCCTGCGCTCCGGCTCCGGTTCGGGTTCGGGCTCCGGCTCCGGGCGCGCCGCGCCCGGCGGGTCCCCGGGCAGGGTCTCCGCCCCGCAGTTCGGGCAGCGCGTCTCGCCCCCGGCAAAGCGGCGCCCGCAGTCCGGGCACCAGCTGCGCCCCTTCGGCAGCCGCTCGCCGCAGCGCCAGCAGCAGTTGTCCCCCTCGCCCACGGCCGCGCCGCAGTGCGGGCAGAACACCTCCGCCGCCTCCTGCGCGGCATATGCTCCGCTCATATCCTCGTCCCCCTCCGCTCTATTTCTGTTGCAGCTCGCCCGTCCGATAGGCCGCGAGCAGCGCGCCCAGCGCGTCTATCCTGCGGCGAAGCCGCTCGCCCTCGTCCGTGTCCGCTATGTAACGCCGCGTCGGGAAATACTCCACCGGCACGGAATCAGACTCCATGTCCGCGTTCTCGCTGAGCACCTTGGCCACGCCCTCGAAGGGCCGGTGGCTCTTGAGCCGCACGCCGTGGGAGCTGTAGATGAGCGTGTAGCCCGCGATGCCCGTGGTCTTCTGATAGGCCTTGCAGAAGCCGCCGTCGATGATGAAGAGCCTCCCGCCGGCCTTCACGGGGCTCTCGCCCTTCGTGGCCTTCACCGGCGTGTGGCCGTTTATGATGTGGCCCGACTCGGGGTCGAGGCCGAACTCGGAGAGGATCATCCGCACGGCGTCCTCGTCCTCCCAGTGGTCGAAATAGGGGTTCTTGGGCTCTGTCCAGGTGCTCTTGTCGTCCACGCAGGCGCGCTCGAAGGTGTGGAACACCCTGCCCGAGAAGGGGCTGTTGTTGCCGCACCAGAGGTACCACATCATGTCGAGCGCGGACTCGTCCCCGCGGGCCCAGGCGCTCTTCACGACGGCGTCGGCGTAGTCCATGAGCGCCCGGCCGGAGTACCAGCGTCCGCCGTGGCGCACGCTGGCGAAGCGGCCCTCCGGCGTCATGGGGATGCAGCCGTGGTAGAGCAGGTTGCCGTTGCAGCACAGGTAGGTGCTGCCCTTCTGGTAGATGAAGTCGAGGTGCCGGCGCAGGGGCTGGCTCTCCTTGAAGGCGGAGACGTACTCGTCCACGAGCTCCTGCTCCTCGTCCGTGAGCCTGTAGGGGTCCGCCGGGTCCACGGTGGGGAAGTCGTGGGTGTTGAGGGGATAGACGCCGGAGTCGAGCTCGACGGTCCAGTCCTCGTAGTTTATGCGGTAGAGCATCAGCCGGTCGTTCATCTCATAGCCCGGGTGGCGCATGATGATGCGGCCCTCAAGCTTGAAGCCGAGGACAGAGAGCGCCTGGTGCATGGCCTTCTTGTCCGAGGCGCCGTAGACGCGCTCGCAGAACTGGGCCAGGGGCCGCAGCGAGACGCCGTAGCGCCGCTCCAGCGTCATGGTGTTGCCGTAGTCGGAGCTGATGCGCAGGACGGTGAAGATGCAGGCCGCGCTGCCCGCGGCCGCGCCGAGCCAGAGGATGTCGTGGTTGCCCCACTGGATGTCGATGTTGGGGTGCTGCATGAGCATGTCCACGATGCGCGCCGGCTCCGGCCCGCGGTCGAAGATGTCGCCCACGACGTGGAGCCTGTCCACGGCCAGGCGCTTTATGAGCTCGGCCAGGGCGGAGACGACGCTGTCGGCCGCGCCCGTGGCGATGACGCTGTCGAGGATGGCGTCGTGGTAGCGGTGCTGGTTGGCGTCCTCGTCGCGCTGGATGTGGAGCAGCTCGTCGAGGACGAACTCCCAGTCGGCAGGCATCTGGCGGCGCACATAGCCGCGGGTGTACTTGCCCGAGAGCGTCTCGGCCAGCAGGCAGAGCTGTTCGAGTATCTCGCGCAGGCGGGCGTTGTCGAGCTCGCCCCGCTCCCGCAGGCAGGCCAGCTCCGCCCGGGGGTAGTATATGACGGAGCAGAGCGCGCGGCACTTGGCCTCCCCCTGCTCGGCCTCGAAGAGCCGGCGGACCTTCTCCAGGATAACGCCGGAGCAGTTGTTCAGGATGTGGCGCACCGCGCCGTATTCCCCGTGCAAATCGCTTATGAAGTGCTCCGTGCCCTTCGGCAGGGTGAGTATGGCGCTGAGGTTTATGATCTCGGAGCAGACGGCCGCCTCGTTGGGGTATTTTTCGGCCAGAAGCTCCAGGTATTCGCGTGAAAAGTCACCCATTGCGATTACCTCCTTAACATATAAGTCCATGTTAGCACCGGCCGGGGGAAGATACAACAAACTTTGTGTAAATAAAAAGAAATTCTTTTTCCTCAATAGCCCGCGCCGCTGAGGACATAGACGCTCAGGGCGTTCATGACGGCGTGCAGGGCTATGGAGGACCAGATGCCTCCGCCGCGCTCATAGGCCCAGGCGAGGGCGAAGGAGGCGGGCAGGTAGCTCAGGCAGTAGACGAGCAGGGAGAAGTCGCCGCTGACATAGATGTACTGCCAGACGTGATAGAGCGCGAAGGCGAGGGCGGAGACGGCGTAGGCCAGCACGCGGCTGCGCGGGCGTATGCAGCCGAAGAGCAGCCCGCGGAAGAGCGGCTCCTCCACCATGGGGGCCATGACGACGGTGACGACGGCGATGCGCCCCATCTGCGTGGCGGACTCGGCCATGACGGCCTCGTTGTTGGGCGAGGAGCCGAGCTCGATGCCCAGCAGCAGGATGAGCGCGCCGATGACAAAGCTGAGCGCGATGTTGACGGCGTAGCCGCCGACGATGCCGAGCAGGAAGCGGCCCTTGGCGTCGAGCGCGGCGTCAAAGCTCCGGCGCAGCCAGCCGCGCAGCCCGATGAGCACGAAGGCCAGGCCCAGGCCGTAGCAGATGACGTTCAGCTGGGTATTGGACAGCGTGTACAGCCAGGGCAGGGCCCCGGCCAGCCAGCTTATGCCGAAAGGTATGCCCACGACGTGGACAGGCAGGTATATGGCGGCGGCGATGAGCTCGCCGCGGGTCATGCGGTCGGTGAATCCAGGTGTGTTCAGGGGTCGGTTTTCCATCAGCCCTCCAGCTTTCTCTTGAGCTCATACAAAAGGTTCATAGCCTCGATGGGTGACATGGTGTCGAGGCTTGCGGCGCGCAGGCGGTCGAGCGCCTCCTGCCCGGCGGCGTCGCCCAGGCTGAGCTGGGCCTCCTCCCGGGCCGGGGCCGGGGCCGGGGCGGCGAGGCTCGCGCCCCCCGCCAGCAGCTGGGCGAGGCATTTTTTCGCCCGCTCGATGACGCTGTCCGGCACGCCGGCGAGCTTGGCGACCTCGATGCCGTAGCTGTCGTCCGCCGCGCCGCGCACGACCTTGCGCAGGAAGATGAGGCTGCCGCCCTGCTTGCGCGCGGTGATGTAGTAGTTGCGCACGCCGGGGACGCTGCCCTCCAGGTCGGTCAGCTCGTGGTAGTGGGTGGAGAAGAGGGTCTTGGCGCCCAGGCGGCGCTTGTCCGCGCAGTATTCGAGGACGGCGCGGGCTATGGCCATGCCGTCGTAGGTGGAGGTGCCGCGGCCTATCTCGTCCAGGAGGATGAGGCTGCGGCTCGTGGCGTGGCGCAGGATGCCGGCGACCTCGCTCATCTCGACCATGAAGGTGCTCTGCCCGGCCGAGAGGTCGTCCGAGGCGCCGATGCGGGTGAAGACCCTGTCCACGATGCCTATCGTCGCGCTGCGCGCCGGGACGAAGGAGCCCATCTGCGCCATGAGCACGATGAGGGCGGTCTGGCGCATGTAGGTGCTCTTGCCGGCCATGTTGGGGCCGGTGATGATGAGGACGCGCTCGTCCGCGCGGTCGAGCCTGGCGTCGTTCGGGACGAAGAGGGTGTCCTTCTGCGTCTGCTCGACGACGGGGTGCCGCCCGTCGCGGATGTCGATGGCCCCGGAGAGGTCCATCTCGGGGCGGCAGTAATTGCGGCGCACGGCAGCCTCCGCGAGGGAGCAGAGCGTGTCCACGAGGGCGAGCTTCTCGGCCGTGTCCTGGATGCGGGCCGCCCTCTCGCCCACGGACTGGCGCAGGTCGCAGAAGTAGGCGTATTCGAGGCGGCATATCTGCTCGCTGGCGGTGGTTATCTCGGTTTCGAGCTCCTTGAGCTGGGTGGTGACGAAGCGCTCGCTGGAGACGAGGGTCTGCTTGCGGATGAAGTCCTCGGGCAGGGAGGCCGCGGCGGCGCGCGGCACGTCGAAGTAGTAGCCGAAGACGCGGTTGTAGCCTATTTTGAGGCGCTTTATGCCCGTGCGCTCACGCTCGGCGGCCTCCAGCTTGGCGAGGTATTCGGAGCCCCTGTCGCGTATCTCGCGCAGGTGGTCCACCTTCGGCGCGTAGCCCTCGCGCAGGAGGTTGCCCTCGGTGAGGGAGATGTTGGGCTTGTCGAGCAGGGCGTTTTTTATGTCGCTGCACACGTCCGCGAGGCTGTCCATGCCGGCGGCGCGGCGCAGCAGGGCGGAGCTGAAGCCGTCGAGCAGCCCGAGGATATCCGGCACGCGCTCGCAGGCGCGCATGAGTACGTTGAGGTCCCTGGCCCCGGCGGTGGAGTTCGAGACGCGGGCGAGGATGCGCTGCATGTCGCCCATGCCGCTCATGGCGCGGATGAGCTCCGCGCGGCGGAGGTTGTCGGAGAAGAGCTCCTGCACGGCGGCGTGGCGGCGGACGATCTCGGGCAGGGAGAGCAGGGGCCGCTCCACCCAGGAGCGGAGCATCCGCCCGCCCATGGGGGTCTTGGTGAAGTCCAGCATGCCCAGCAGGCTGCCGTTCTTGTCGCCGTAGCGCATGGTCTCGGTGAGCTCAAGGCTCCGGCGGGTGACGTAGTCGAGCTCCATGCAGCTGCTGCCCTCGATGACGTCGAGGCGGCTGATGTGCTTCATGTCGCAGCGCTGGGCATCGGAGATGTAGGCGAGCAGCGCGCCCGCGGCGCGCACGGCGCCCTCGCAGCCGTCGAGGCCGAGCTCCCGCACGTCGGCGCAGCCGAAGCGGCGCAGCAGCAGCGCCTCGGCCGCGCCGGGCTCGAAAAGCCCGTCCTCGCGCTGGCTCATGCAGGAGAGCTTGGAGGCGAGGAAGTCCGTCACCCACCGGCTCTCCTGCGCGCCGGCGGAGAGTATGGCCTCGTTGGGCGCAAAGCTGCCCAGCTCGTTTATGATGTGCTCCTCGGCGGCCTCGAGGAAGTCCGCGGCGCAGAATTCGCCCGTCGAGACCTCGCAGAAGGCCGCGCCCCCGCGCCCGCCCTCCAGCCAGAGGGCGCAGATGTAGTTGGGCCGTTCGAAGTCGAGCATGCCCTCGTCCGTCAGCGTGCCGGGGGTGATGACGCGGATGACGTCCCGCTTCACGAGGCCCTTCGTGAGCGCGGGGTCCTCCAGCTGGTCGCAGACGGCGACCTTGTGGCCCCGGTCGATGAGCCTTTTTATATAGCTGTTGGCGGCGTGGTAAGGCACGCCGCACATGGGCACCTGTTCCTCGGGGGGCTTGTTCCTGTCCCGGGTGGTGAGGGTGAGCTCCAGCTCGTCGGAGGCGGTCTGCGCGTCCTCGTCGAACATCTCGTAGAAGTCGCCCAGGCGGAAGAGGAGCATGCAGTCGGGGTAGCGGCTCTTTATCTCCTCATACTGCCGGCGCATCGGGGTCTTTTCTTTTTCCTTCTCGGCCATGCCGCGCCCCCTCTCAGAGCGCCGGGACGCCGTAGAGCGCCCAGGTGTTCCAGTCCGTTATCTCGGCCTCGATGAAACGGCCGACGAGCTCCGGCTCCCCCTTCAGGTGGACGAGCCTGCCGCCGTTCGTGCGGGCGGAGAGGTTATATTCGCCCCGGCCCGTCTCGCCGTCCACGAGGACGCGGAGCCTGCGGCCCGCGTACTCCGCGTGCTTCTCTGCGGAGATGCGGTTCGCGGTCTCGACGAGCGTGTCGAACCAGCGCTGCTTTTCCTCGCGCGGCACGGGGTCGGGCATCGCCGCCGCGGGCGTGCCCTCGCGCGGGGAGAAGATGAAGGTGAACATCGCGTCGTAGCGCACGCGCTCCACCAGCGAGAGCGTCTCGGCAAAGTCCTCCGCCGTCTCGCCGGGGAAGCCGACGATGATGTCCGTCGTCAGGACGAGCTCGGGCATGTAAGAGCGCGCCTTGTCCACGAGCGCGAGGTATTTCTCCCTGTCGTAGTGGCGGTTCATGGCTCGGAGCACCCGGCTGCTGCCGGACTGGACGGGCAGGTGGATGTGCTTTGCGCACTTTTCGCACTCGGCCATCGTGCGGAAGAGCTTTTCCGTCGCGTCGCGCGGGTGGCTGGTCATGAAGCGGATGAGGAAGTCGCCGGGGATGGCGTTTATCTCTCGTATGAGGTCCGCGAAGTCGCGGCCCTCGTCGAGGTCCTTGCCGTAGCTGTTGACGTTCTGGCCGAGGAGGGTGATGTCCTTATACCCGGCCTCGACGAGGCTGCGCGCCTCTGCCACGACGTCGTCAAAGCGCCGGGAGCGCTCCCGGCCCCGGACGTAGGGGACGATGCAGTAGGTGCAGAAGTTGTTGCAGCCGTACATGACGGAGAGCCAGGCCTTGACGCTGCCCTGCCTGTGCACGGGCAGGCCCTCCGCGACGACGCCCTCGCAGGGCGAGACCTCAAAGACCCGGCCGCGCCGCCTCGCCGCGCGCTCGTAGAGCTCGGGGAAGCGCCAGAGCTCGTGCGGGCCGAAGCAGAGGTCCACTACGCGGAAGGAGTTTTTTATCTTCTCGGCCATGTGCGGCTGCTGGACCATGCAGCCGCAGACCGCGACGATGAGCCGCGGGTTGCGCGCCTTGGCGTGGACGAGCGCGCCGACGTTGCCCAGGACGCGCATCTCCGCGTGCCCGCGCACGGCGCAGGTGTTCACGACGATGAGCTCGGCCTCGTTCTCGTCCTCGGTGAAGCCGAAGCCCATGAGCTCTATATAGCCGCGCAGGGCCTCGCTGTCGGCCTCGTTCTGCTGGCAGCCGTAGGTGTCCACAAAGGCCAGGGGCCGCGCGCCGCCCAGGCCCTCGCGTATTTTTGCGCATATCTCCCTCTGCCGCTCCAGCTCTGCGGCGGGGACCTCAACTCTCTTGTAAGCCATATTTCCTCCGAGACGGTTTCAATAGTAAGGATATATTTTATCATTTGACAGTGGAAAGTTCAACGCCTTTACTATATAATGATGCCAAAAAGGAACCTGCGGAAGGAAGGTGCCGGGCTTGCCGAAGATAAACATACTCTCCCCCTTCGTGGCGGACCTCATCGCCGCTGGCGAGGTCGTGGAGCGGCCCGCCTCGGTGGTGAAGGAGCTTTTGGAGAACGCCGTGGACGCGGGCGCGCGGAATGTGACGCTGGAGCTGCGCGGCGGCGGGCGCGAATACATCCGCGTGACGGACGACGGCTGCGGCATGTCGCCGGAGGACGCGGGCATCGCCTTCCTGCGCCACGCGACGAGCAAGCTCTCGGACGCGCGCGGGCTGGAGGCCATAGGCACGCTGGGTTTCCGCGGCGAGGCGCTGGCGGCCATCAGCAGCGTCTCGCACATAGAGCTTTCAAGCTGCGAGCGCGGCGCGGGGCTCGGCGTGCGCATGAAGCTGGACGCGGGCGAAATTTCGGACATGTACGAGACGGGCTGCCCGGAGGGCACGACGATGATAGTCCGGGGCCTCTTCTACAACACGCCCGCGCGGCTGAAGTTCATGAAGACGGACAGGGCCGAGGGCGCGGCCTGCGTGCAGGCGGCCCTGCGCTGCGCCCTGGGCCGTCCGGACGTCAGCTTCCGCTGCATTAGGGACGGGCGCGAGGAGTTCTTCACCCCCGGCGACGGGCGGCGCGACAGCGCGGTCTACGCCCTGCTGGGCCGGGAGCTGGCCGCCGCGATGCTGGAGGTGGAGCTGGAGGACGGGCCTTTCCGGGTGCGCGGCTTCGTGTCGGAGCCCGCGCTCGCGCGGGGGAACCGCTCGGCGCAGTATTTCTTCTGCAACGGCCGGCCCATACGCTCCCAGCTGCTGCAGGCGGCGCTGGAGCAGGCCTACCGCGGCACCATGCTCACGGGCCGCTTCCCGGCCTGCGTGCTGTATATAGAGCTCGCCCCCGCGGCGGTGGACGTGAACGTCCACCCCGCCAAGACCGAGGTGCGCTTCTCGGACGAGCGGCGGGCCTATGACGCCGTGTACTACGCCGTGCGCGGCGCGCTGGAGGCCCCGCAGCCTCCCGCGGCCCAGGCCTGGGAGGAGCCGGAGCCCGTCCGGACGCCGGAGCGCCCGGCACCCCGGGGCGAGGTAAGCCCCATGCCCGCCCGGCCCGAGCCGAGCGTGGAGCGTCCCGTCGGCGACAGGGGCGTGGACTACCGGCGCATAAAGCCGCCCGAGCCGCCCATCCTGACCTTCCGCGCCGAGCCCGCGCCGGGGGAGCCCTCCGCGCGCCCCGACCCCGGGAGCTTTTCCAAGCCCGCCCCCGTCAGCCCCGCCCCGCAGGCTCGCGGCTCCTCCGAGCAGGCCCAGACAAGCCTGCCCGTCCCGGCGGAGCCGATTTTCGGGGCGGAGCCGGAGCCGCCGCGCGTCATAGGCGAGGCGCTGGAGCTCTACGTCCTGGTGCAGCAGGGGGACGCGCTGATAATCATAGACAAGCACGCCGCGCACGAGCGGATGATATACGACCGGCTGCGCCTGCGCGAGGCGGAGGTGATGAGCCAGGTGCTGCTGGAGCCCGCGCCCTACCGCCCGGACCGCGCCGCCGCAGGGGCGCTGGAGGAGGAGCTGGAGCTCATAAACGAGCTGGGCTTCGGCCTGGAGCCCTTCGGCGAGGGGACCTTCATGCTGCGCGCCGTGCCGGAGGGCCTGGACGCGCCCGAGGCGCTGGCGGCTCTGGACGAGCTTGCGTCCTCGCTGCTTTCGAGCCGCCGCCCGGACAAGGCCGCGGCGCGGGACGAGCTGCTGAAGACCGTGGCCTGCAAGGCGGCGATAAAGGCGGGCCGCAGCAGCGCGCGCGAGGAGCTCCAGCGCCTGGCGGAGGCCGTCTGCTCCGGCCGCGTCCGCTACTGCCCCCACGGCCGCCCCGTCTCCTGGTCCCTGACCCGCCGCGAGCTGGACAAGCAGTTCCGCCGCATCCTGTAAAACACCGCGCGCACGCCAAACGCCCCCTGACGGCACGGGGTTCCACCCCCGCCCGGACGCCGGTAGACCGCCGGCCCCACGTCGCCGCAGCCGCCCTGTAGGGGACGGCGTCCCCGACGTCCCGCTGTCATGGCCACCGCCGGCCTTACCGAGTTCCGCCAGCCCCGACCGGGCGCAGGATGATCTTGCGGCATATTATGCGGCACACGGCCCGTTTCCCACCCGCCGTAGGGGTCGGCGTCCTCGACGACCCTTTCCTTCGTCCACCGCCAGCCCCACGGCGGCGCGCAGAGGCTGCGGGCGGCGGAGCCGCCCGCAAAGGGGGAACCCCCGGCGAGGGTTCCCCC
>NHCFR05603__coassemble_1494_pt1 | contig 10007 bp, 10 predicted proteins | sample NHCFR05603__metabat2_high_PE_010 | metagenome-assembled genome bin NHCFR05603
GTCATGCCGGAGAGCTTGCCGTAGAGGCGGAAGTAGTTCTGGAAGGTGATGGTGGCGAGGGTCTTGTTCTCGCGCTGGACGTCCACGTGCTCCTTGGCCTCGATGGCCTGGTGCAGGCCCTCGGAGTAGCGGCGGCCGAGCATGAGGCGGCCGGTGAACTCGTCCACGATGATGACCTCGCCGTCCTTGACGACGTAGTCGATGTCGCGCTTCATGACGCCGTGGGCCTTGAGGGCCTGGTTTATGTGGTGGGCGAGGGTGGAGTTTTCGAGGTCGGAGAGGTTTTCGAGGTTGAAGAAACGCTCGGCCTTGGCGGTGCCTCGTGCGGTGAGGGTGGCGGTGCGGGCCTTCTCGTCTACGACGTAGTCGGCGTCGAGGTTTTCGTCCTCCTCCTGCTTCTCGTCCACGGAGGCGACGACGACCTTTTTCATCGTGCGCACCAGGTCGTCAGCCTTTCGGTAGAGGTCGGTGGACTCGTCGCCCTGGCCGGAGATGATGAGCGGGGTGCGCGCCTCGTCTATGAGGATGGAGTCCACCTCGTCCACGATGGCGAAGGCGTGGCCGCGCTGGACCATCTGCTGCTTGTAGATGGCCATGTTGTCGCGCAGGTAGTCGAAGCCCATCTCATTGTTGGTGCCGTAGGTGATGTCGGCGGCGTAGGCGGCGCGGCGCTGGTCGGCGGTAAGGCCGTGGACTATGAGGCCGACGCTAAGGCCGAGGAAGCGGTGGACCTTGCCCATCCACTCGCTGTCGCGCTTGGCGAGGTAGTCGTTCACCGTGACGATGTGGACGCCCTCGCCCGCGAGGGCGTTGAGGTAGGCGGGCAGGACGGCGACGAGGGTCTTGCCCTCGCCGGTTTTCATCTCCGCGATGCGCCCCTGGTGGAGCACGATGCCGCCTATTAGCTGGACGCGGAAGGGCTTCATGCCCAGCACGCGCCAGGCGGCCTCGCGCACTACGGCAAAGGCCTCGGGCAGCAGCTTGTCGAGGTCCTCGCCGGCCTGGTAGCGGGCCTTGAATTCGTCGGTCTTGGCGCGCAGCTCCTCGTCGGAGAGCGCCTGCATCTGAGGCTCCAGGGCCTCTATCTTATCCGCGATGGGGTAGATCCGCTTCAGCTCGTGGTCGCTGTGGGAGCCGAAGAGCTTCTGTAAAAATCCCATAGTTACTTTCAGCCTTTCGATACTTGCAGAATATACCGGGTCAAACAGATACTATAGCATACAATTGTGAACATTTAAAGAATAAACCTGCGGTGTTTACAAATATCCGAACTCGTAGCGGCAGAAGGGGCACTTCGGGCTGTCGAAATCTATCTCTTTGCCGCAGTCGGGGCAGGTCTTTTTCGGCAGCTCGTCGTCCTGGGGACTGTCATAGCCCTTCGCGATGTAGAATTCGAGCTTGCCGCAGTCCGGGCAGACAAAAATATCGGCGCAGAGCGCCCCGGCGAAAAGATTGGGCAGGTCGCCGAGTATCCAGCCGGTTTTCCCGAGCTGCAGGTTTTCCCTGAACATATACTTCATCCGCGCCCCGCAGCGCAGGCAATCGATATCTCTCATGTCATCGCCTCCTTTTAAATTCTACCACATCCACCCCTCCGCGTCCACCGCCAACCTTGCCAGGACGCCCATCTGCACCATCCCCTCAAAAAACAGATTGAAGCCGGGTGAAGTTTGTTGTATGATAAAGGATGGTTGTGAAAAAGAAAAACCGGGGAACTGGGAGGCAGTTTTTATGCTCAGGATAGGCTTTGACAACGACAAATACCTGCGCCTGCAATCGGAGAAGATACGCGAGCGCATCGCCCGCTTCGGGGGCAAGCTCTACCTCGAATTCGGCGGCAAACTCTTCGACGATTACCACGCATCGCGCGTCCTGCCCGGCTTCGAGCCGGACAGCAAGGTGCGCATGCTCATGGAGATGAAGGACGAGGCCGAGATAATCATAGTCATCTCCGCCGACGATATAGAGCGCAGCAAACGCCGCGGCGATCTCGGGATCACGTATGACGACGACCTGCTGCGCCTCATAGACGCCTTCAAGGCCATAGGCCTCTACGTCGGCAGCGTGTCCATCACGCATTTCCGCGGCCAGCAGGCGGCCGAGCAGTTCAAAAAGCGCCTTGAGGCCATGGACGTCAGGGTCTATCTCCAGCACTGGATACCGGATTACCCCTCAAACCTCTCCATTATCGTCTCGGACGAGGGCTTCGGTAAGAACGACTATATAGAGACTACACGCCGCCTCGTCGTGGTCACCGCGCCCGGCCCGGGCAGCGGCAAGATGGCCACCTGCCTCTCCCAGCTCTATCACGAGCACAAGCGCGGCGTCAAAGCCGGATACGCCAAGTTTGAGACTTTCCCCGTCTGGAACCTGCCCCTCAAACACCCTGTGAATCTCGCCTACGAGGCTGCGACCGCCGACCTCGACGACGTGAACATGATAGACCCCTTCCACCTGGAGGCCTACGGCGAGACGACGGTGAACTATAACCGCGACGTGGAGATCTTCCCCGTCCTCAACGCCATGTTCGAGCGCATCTACGGTGAGAGCCCCTACAAGAGCCCGACGGACATGGGCGTCAACATGGCCGGCTTCTGCATAGTGGACGATGCAGCCTGCCGCCGCGCCTCGGAGCAGGAGATAATAAGGCGCTATTACCAGAGCCTCTGCTCCCTGCGCCAGGGCCTCTCCGAGCAGGAGGAGGTCTTCAAGCTGGAGCTGCTGATGAACCAGATAGGCCTCAAGCCCGAGAGCCGGGCCGTCGTCCCCGCCGCCCTGGCCCGCGCGGAGGAGACGGGCGCGCCCGCCGTCGCCATGGAGCTGCCAAACGGCAAGCTGGTGACCGGCAAGACCTCGCCCCTGCTGGGCGCCTCCTCGGCCTGCCTGCTGAACGCTCTGAAGTGCCTCGGCGGCATCCCGGAGGACGTGCTGCTCATCTCCCCGAACATCATAGAGCCCATCCAGCACCTGAAGGTAGAGCACATGGGCAACCATAACCCCCGCCTGCACACGGACGAGGTGCTCATCGCCCTGTCCATATGCGCCGTCACGGACCCCAATGCCGAGCGGGCCATGGAGCAGCTTGCGGCCCTCGCCGGGGGAGAGGTACACTCCACCGTCATCCTCTCGCGCGTTGACGAGAACGTATTCCAGCACCTGCGCATGAACCTGACCTGCGAGCCGAAGTATCAGACCAAGAAACTCTATCACGGGAAAAAATAAGTCATGACATCCAAGCCCCGCCTCTGGACCCGCGACTTCACCATCATAACCCTCGGCACCGTCGTCTCCATGCTGGGAAACGCCGTCAGCGGCTTTGCCATAAGCCTGCTCGTGCTCGACTACACCGGCAGCGTGTTCCTCTATACGCTCTACATGGTAGTCTACAACCTGCCGAAGGTGGTCATGCCCCTCGTCGCCGGGCCATACCTCGACACCTATTCGAGAAAGCGCGCCATATACACGCTCGACTTCATCTCCGCCGGGCTCTACCTTGTCATTTTCCTGCTGCTGAGGGCCGATATGTTCAGCTACGGGCCCTTTCTGGCGCTCTGCTTCCTGATCGGCTGCATAGACAGCACCTATTCCGTCGCCTACGAGAGCCTCTATCCGACGCTCATACCCGAGGGCTGCTTCTCGAAGGCATATTCGATATCCAGCCTCATCTATCCCTTTGCAGTCATCATGGTGCCCGTTGCCTTCTTCGTGTACGAAAGCGTAGGCCTGGAGCCGCTCTTCGCCTTCAACGCCGCCACCTTCCTGGTCGCGGCCTGCTTTGAGACCAGTATCAAAGGCGGGGATACCCACGTCCGCAGCGAGCACGGCAGCATGCTCCGCGAGTTCCGCGAGGGCGTCGCATATCTCAAAAGCGAGCCGGGGCTGATGGTCATAAGCGTCTATTTCTTCTTTTCCATGCTCGTGGGCAGCGGCGCGAGCGCTCTCTGGCTGCCCTTCTTCCGCAGCGAGCCCTCGCTGGGGGTGTACGCCTACATCCTCGTCATGGCTGCGAACGTCATAGGCCGCTTTGCAGGCGGGGTAGTGCACTACCGCGTACACTACAAGCCTCAGCACAAGTTTGCCATCGCGCTCACGGTCTATGCCTCCATCTGCTTTCTGGAGGGCGGCTTTGTGTTCGTGCCGCGGGACCTGATGCTGGTGATGTGCTTCATCTCGGGCTTCCTCGCCGTAAACTCGTACAACATCCGCATCTCCGCCACGCAGAGCTATGTGCCCGACGCCTGCCGCGCCCGCTTCAACGGAGTGTTCCTGATGTTCACCACCCTGGGCAGCGTAATAGGCCAGCTCGTGGCTGGGGCGCTGGGCGAGTTTTTGCCTGTGCGCTCTGTGATCGCTGGGATGCAGGTGATAAGCCTCGTCAGTGTGGCCGCCATAATGTGGCGCGGCCGGAGATTCGTAAAGCCCATCTATAACCGGGAGGTGCTGTGATGAGCTGGGAAAACGCTGTCACAAGCGCATACGCCGCCGGGTGCCGGCTGGTCTTTGCCTCTGGCACAGAGTTCTCCGCGCCAGAGGGCATGCGCGTGTTTGCCTGCGAGGGGGCGCAAACCGCCGTGTACGCAGCCCTCGGCGCCTCGCTCTCCGGGGCGCGCGCCCTCGCCGTGCTCGGCGCTGGGGACGAGCTGCCGGACAGCCGCGTCACAGGCGGCGTCGCCGTGCTCATGCCGGGAGCAGGGGAGGAGCACCCCAGCCTGCGCGCCGCATTTGCGGCTTCGGAGCACGAGGACAGGATAGTCGCCCTCGACCCCGGCGCGGCTCACACCGCCGAGACAGACGTGCCGGAAGCGCGCAAATACCGCAAGCAGCCCGAGCGCTTTGCCGCGGAATGCACGCGGGAGGAGATGTGTCCCGGCTGCCCGTATCGCGGCGTGTACTATGCAGCGGCTAAGCTCTGGCTGCGCACGATAGGCGATGGAGGCTGCTCGCTGCTCGGCGGAAAGCGGCCGTTTCTGGCGCTGGATGCCGCCTGGGGGCGCGGCACCGCCGCCGCGGCGCTCGCGGGCTTTACTGCCGCGCTGCCCGAGTCGGCGCGTGACACAGCCGCTGTTACAGCGGCGTGTGATTTGAGCGAGGGCGGCCTGCGCCTGCTGGCCGGGACGGGCGGCACGCTCATCATAGTGGACGAGAAGAAGGGCGGGGCGGACCCCGCGGAGCTCTGCCGCCGCTGCGGCATCGAGCCCGCGGAACTCGCCGCAAACGACATAAACGGCCTTGAGGCCGCGCTGCGTGCCGTACCCGGTGCGGAGGGCGCCCGCGTCATCATAGTCCGCGGCGAGTGCGCGCTGCTCAATAGAGGCGGAGCCGCCCGGACGTATGAGACGGACGCGAACCGCTGCCGCCGCTGCGGGGCCTGCTCAAAGCTGGGATGCCCGGCTATATCCGGACGCAGTCCGGTGATCGACGCGGAGAAGTGTGTGGGCTGTGGCATGTGCGCCTCGGTGTGCAAGTGCTCCGCGATACGCGAGAGGGCGTGACATGGGTTATTTGAAAGAGGTAAATATAAAATACGACATGCCGACGGCCGACCTCGCCGTGCGCCGCACGACCTACGCCATCGAGAACGGCCGCACGCTGGGGGCCTCGGCGGTGAAGCTGATCCACGGCTACGGCTCGACGGGGAAGGGGGGCAAAATAAGGCTGGAGGTGCGCGCGTATCTGGAGCGGCAGAAGGCGCGCGGGCAGATAAGGGACTATATCCCCGGCGAGCGATTTTCGATTTTCGACGAGCCTACCCGCCGTGCGTTCGCCCTCTGCGACGAGCTGCGCCGCGACCACGACCTTGATGCCGCAAATAACGGGGTGACGATAGTGCTGCTGTGACAAAAAACCGTTGACATCGCCCCCCACAGGTGATAACATAGCCAAGTACGCGGGCGTAGTTCAATGGTAGAACACCAGCCTTCCAAGCTGGATACGAGGGTTCGATTCCCTTCGCCCGCTCCAAGGGTTTTAGGGCTTGTAAAATCTGGAATTGCAACATTTCTGCAACGCGAATGTTGCACCTTCGCGTACATCGGAGTACAAATACATTCATGCACATTCCTGAAAACCAAAAAGAATAAAGCCCCGAGGAGTTCTTCGCTCCTGGGGGCTTTTCAGTTCTTAGTCCTTTCGGACCGATTCGATTCCTTGTTCTCTCAGCTCAGCGGCCAGGTCTTTGCGGGTCTGGGCGCGCAGGTCAGAGCGCAGCTCATCCAGCAGTGCCATGAAGGAAGAAGCGCCGCCGTGACACATAATTCGGTCTCCTTCGCGCACAAGTTTAAGGGCCTGTTCTTTCTCGATTAATTTTGAGCTATACTCGGCATAGAAACTGTCTTTCATGTGCACAAACTCCTTTTGTTTACTTTGTACAATAAAAAGGATATTATATGTCGTGAGTATCAGCAATAAGCACATTATCAGCGCTTTAAAGCGTATGTATTAAAACGAAACTGGCAGATTAAAACCAAGACCAGTCCCGCTTTAGCACACGCAACTCTGGTTGTGGGATACAACATCTGCTTTCTTGACGAAAAAAATCTATATGGTATCATTGAAAGAACTGGAAAATATGCCGCTGATAGTACCTAACGAACGATGCCGACCGGGGGAGTATATTCGCAGCATGTTCGAAGAGCGCGGTTTGAATCTTAACATCGCCTATGAATGTGACAGACCTCGTCAGACAATTGATGTTGTGTCAAATAACCCCGATCTGGCAGCTCGCATTATATTGGATGATGTAATTGCTCAGGACCTGGAGCACATTAAGGTGCTGGTGCTGGAGGACGAACCTTTTCTTCTGCCCGTCTGCCTGATAAACCGTAAGGGACGTAAGCTCAGTATGAGGGAAAGGCTGTTCCAGCACTTGACGATTGACAGCTATAAGGGGTAAGCGATGGATATTGGCAGCACTAGCAGCCCTGTTGTTACGGCCCATAAAAACAAATAAACGTCAAATGCCGCCTTTATGGCGGCATTTGACGTTTATGATTGTAATCAGCCAACTAAAACATGTAAGAGGTAAGCTGAAGAAAAGTACTGCTCCTGCCTACGCTCTCACCGCTCATATGGCTCGGGGTTCGATGTGCGGCGGAGGAGGTAGTCGGTGCTCACGCCGTAGAAGTCGGCGATGCTGCAGAGAGTGCGCAGGGGGATGTTCAGACGGCCAAGCTCGTAGTCGGAGTAGGTCGTCTGGTGTACGCCCAGATATTCCGCCAGCTGCTTCTGCGTCAAATCGCCGTCCTCGCGCAGGTCGCGCAGCCTCGTCGAGCAGCCACTCGGGCGCGACGTCGAAGACTGCCGCCAGCCGCGTGAGCCCCACGGCGTCCGGCAGGCCCGCGCCCTTTTCCCAGCGCCCGACCGCCTGCCTCGTCACGCCCAGCTCCTCCGCCAGACGCTCCTGCGACCAGCCGCGCCCCGCGCGGAGCGTTATCAGCTTTTCCGAAAACGTCATTTCGTCACACTCCCCTCAGCAAAAATATAGCACAAGAAACTTTCCGCGCCTATGCAAAACTTGTTGCGCCGGGGAAAAGCATAGTGTATAATCCCGCTTAGTACAGTTAAGGAGGACCAACCATATGGCCGATGAGCTGCTGCGCATCGAAAACGTCACGAAGAAATACGGCAAGACCGTCGCAAACTCCGATATCAGCTTTTCCGTGAACGCGGGGGAGACGGCGGTGCTGCTCGGGCCGAACGGCGCGGGCAAATCCACGATAATAAAGTGCATCGCCGGCCTGCTGCGCTTTTCCGGCGACATCTACATCTGCGGTGAGAAAAACAAGAGCCTGCCGGCCAAGCGCGAGCTGGGCTACATACCGGAGCTTCCCGCGGTTTACGAACTGCTGACCGTCGAGGAGCATTTGGAGTTTATCCGGAAAGCCTACCGCGCCGAGGACGACGGCTACGGCGATAAGCTGCTTGAGCGCCTTGAGCTGGACGACAAGCGCAAGAAGCTGGGGCGCGAGCTCTCGAAGGGCATGCAGCAGAAGCTCTCCATCTGCTGCGCGCTGGTGCACCGTCCGCGCGTGCTCATCTTCGACGAGCCGCTGGTGGGACTCGACCCCCACGCCATCAAGGAACTGAAGACCATCTTCCGCGAGCTGCGCGCCGAGGGCCGCGCCGTGCTCATCTCGACGCACATGATAGAGAGCGTCGAGGACTACTGGGACGTGGCGCACATCATGATGAGCGGGCGCTTCGCCGCCACGAAGCGCAACACTCCCGAGGACACCGCCAGCCAGAGCCTGGAGGACCTGTTCTTTGAGATAACCGAAGGCGGTGAGCGTGCATGAGTCCGCTCTCCTACCTGCTATTCACGCGATTCAAGAACCAGATAAAGGGCGTGTTCCGCTCCCCGGCGAAGCTCATCTATGCCGTCATTCTCATCGCGCTGCTTGTGCTTGTCATCGTAGGCGGCGGCAAGGGCGCGGCGGAGATGGAGGAGTTTCGCCCCGCGAGCGAGCTTTACGCCATCGTCCTGGGCTTCTACGCGTTGATGCTCATACTCATCGTGAACTCCGGCTTTTCTACGGGCATGAGCGTGTTCAAAATGCCGGATGTGAATTTCCTTTTTGCCGGGCCGTTCCGCCCGCTGCGGGTGTTGTTTTTCGGCATGCTCCAGCAGCTGGGCACGGCCATCCTCACGGGGCTCTTCATCATCTTCCAGTACGGCTGGATGCACGGCAGCTACGGCGTGAGCGTGCCGGGCATGATAGCCATTTTGCTGGGCTATTCTTTTGTGCTGTTCACCGGCCAGCTCACGGCCATGACCATTTATTGCCTGACCTCCGGCAGCGACAAAAAGCGCCGGACGGCGCGGGGCGTGTTTATAGGCGTGTGCGTGGTCTGGGCGGCGTATATCTTCTATGCCTGCCTGGGCGAGGGCGAGTTCCTCTCGAAGCTCTGCGCCGCGGCGAGCAGCAGCTATGCCATGTATTTTCCCGTCGCGGGCTGGCTCTGCTGGGCCGTTGCGGGCGTGATAGAGGGCGAGCTAACGGGCCTCATCGGCCTCGCGCTCTGGGCCGTGTTTTGCCTCGCGCTCTGGCTCGCTATGGCGAAGGCGGACCAGGACTACTACGAGGACGTGCTCCAATCCACGGAGACGGCCTTTAATGCCCAGGCCGCTGCGAAGGAGGGCCGCGTCACCGAGACGGGGCCGAAGAACCTCAAGCTGGGCCGCACGGGCCTTGGCGGGGGAGAGGGCGCACGCGTTTTCTGGTATAAGCACCGGGTGGAGAACCGGCGTTCACGCATGTTCATCCTGGGCGGGGCAGAGTTGGTGTTCATTCTGGCCTCGCTGGGTTTCGGATTTTTCATGCGGGACGAGGGGGTTGTCCCGGCCCTGGCTTTCTCGGTTTACATGCAGATGTTCTCATCGTCCATGCGCAGGCTCCCGCGCGAAATGATGAAGCCCTATATCTATCTCGTGCCGGAACCGCCGTTCAAGAAGCTGCTCTGGTGCCTGCGTGAGAGCGTGGACAGCTTTGTGCTTATGGCTCTGCTCATTTTCGTGCCGCTGGGGCTGCTGATGAAGCTGGACGTAGCGTCCATAGCGGCGCTGTGCCTGGTGCATCTGAGTTATTCGTACCTGCTGCTGGCGGGCAATCTGGTCTGCGAGCGGGTTTTTGGGCGGGTCAATACAAAGGCGCTCATCCTGGTGTTCTATTTCCTGGTCGAAATACTTGTCTGCGCGCCCGGCATTGTGGCAGCCGTAGCGCTGAGCGTTACCGGCGCGGCTCAGCCTCTATGGCTGTTGGCCCTGGCTGCCGCCAACGCGATTGTCGCGCTTCTGGCGATTTTCCTCTGCCGCGGAATTCTGAATTATGCGGAGTTGAAAAACTGAAAATAGCTAAAACGCCCCCGACAGGGGGCGTTTTTTATTCTTCCCATCGCGCATCTGTAGGGGCGGGGTTCCAGGTCCGCCCGGGGGTGGGTTTCAGGAACTCGCCGGTTTGTCCTGCGTTGTCTTTACGTTGTGCTGCCTGTTCCACCCCATTTCTTTGGTC
>NHCFR05603__coassemble_1587_pt1 | contig 9482 bp, 8 predicted proteins | sample NHCFR05603__metabat2_high_PE_010 | metagenome-assembled genome bin NHCFR05603
ACGAAGGAAAGGGTCGTCGAGGACGCCGACCCCTACGGCGGGTGGGAAACGGGCCATGTGCCGCATAATATACCGCGAGACCATCCCACGCCCGGGCGGGGGCCGGTGGAACGCGGTGGGGTCGGCGGAGACCGCAGCGGCGGGACGTCGGGGACGCCGTCCCTTACAGGGCGGCTGCTTGTCGTACACATAAGCGGAACCGTAAACAAACGCCGTGCAAGACAAACCATATGTCCCGCCAGCAAGGCACAGAGCGCTCAAATTGTGATCCGTCCTCCCCGCACTGCCCACCGGTGGAAAAACTCAGCAGACAGCCCGCCCGCCCTGTGGTATAATACGACGAAACCGAAAGGAGACCTCAGGGATGTCATCCAGCACTGATTATGTAAACTACATTCTCGAACAGCTCTCCTGCGCCGGGCTGGCTCGGGCGCGGCGGATGTTCGGGGAGTACGGCCTGTACCTGGACGGGATGTTTTTCGCAGTCATCTGTGACGACGAGCTTTTCATAAAGCCCACCCAGGCGGCGCTCGCGGCCTTCCCGGAGCTGCCCCTGGCCCCGCCCTATGCGGGCGCGAAGGACTACATACGCGTGGAGGACACGGACGATGCCGCGGCGCTCTGCGCCCTGGCGCGCCTGACCTGCGAGGCGCTTGCGGAGCTGCCGCAGCCCAAAAGGAGGAAGCGAAATGCTCCTTGAATATAAAAGGACTCCCCGTGTTTTGCTTTCAGCCCCGAAAGCCCGGGCTGGTAGAGCCGCCAGGACCGGTGTTCCGCGGGGAAGGGCCCTGTGGTTTTAGGGAGGTGTAGGCATGAAGGGCTTTACGCGGCGTGAGCCGCTGTTTTCACTCTGCGGGCTGAAATGCGGCCTTTGCCGGATGCACCTGGGCGGCTACTGCCCCGGCTGCGGCGGCGGGGAGGGCAGCCAGAGCTGCGCCATCGCGCGCTGCTCCCTGGAACATGGCGCCCCGGAATTCTGCTGGGACTGCCCCGAGTACCCCTGCGCCCGCTACGAGGGCTTTGACGAGTGCGATTCCTTCGTCCCGCACAGCGCCCGCGCGCGGGACGCAGCTGAGGCGCGGAGCCTCGGGATTGAGGCGTATATGGCCCGGATGCGGGAGAGCGCGGCGCTGCTGGAGAAGCTGCTCGGCGGTTATAACGACGGGCGGCGCAAGACCCTCTTCAGCACCGCGGCCTACCTCCTGCCTCCCGAGGACCTGCGCGCCGTCCTGGAGCGGCTGCGTGCTCAGGCGGAGGGCCTGGAATTGAAGGAGCGCGCCGCGCTGGCCGCCCAGTTGCTCACGGAGGCGGCGCAGGCGCGGGGACTCAGCCTGAAGCTGGTAAAAAAACCATAGAGAACGAAAGGAGGAATGGCCATGTTCCGCCTGAGATTCAGAAAGCCTCCAGCGGCGGAGGGCAAATTGGAGCTCCGCTCGCCGGGCGGGGGCAAGAAGGTGAGGTTCGGCGGCAGCATGCGCGGGGCCGAGCGTCTGCTGTGGGTAAGTCCGGAGCAGGACGCAGAGGGACGCCCGATTGAAACGCGCGAGCCGCACGAGCACGCCAGGACCTACGCATACCCCGGCGGCTTTGAGGCCGCGGGCCGCCGCTACAAGAGCCTGACGGAGCTCACAGCGACGAAGCTGGACGGTGACTATTTTCTCGACAGCTACGGCCGCCGGGTGCTCTGCATCATCGAGCGCTTCCCCTGCTTCGACAGCTTTGACGCCATGTACGAGCACCGCTTCTACCACTGGTACTTCCTGCGCGAGGGCGACAGCCTCACCCGCGTCTACTACGAGGACGAGGACGACGAGGTCTGCGTCACCGAGGACGTGGAAAACCTCGAATACAACTGTTGGAGGGACTTTTGCAGGCTGGGCTACGCCGGCGCGAAATAAAAAGGGACCGCCGCCCTCTACGGGGCGGCGGTTTGCTTTTGTGCTCAGAGTTCGGCGTCGGTGTCCATATAATTCGCTATGGCGCGGGCGGTGAAGTCCCGGGACAGGCAGTGGCAGCGCGTGTCGGGGACAACGAAGCGTATGCCCTCCACGCGGATGTCGCGGCACTTCTTCCCGCACTGAGCCGGGATGACGAAGGCCTTGAAGGAGCGGAAGCCGCCCTCCTCGCCGTCCTCGAGCAGGACGCCCAGCGCCACGCGCCTGCTCGGGCAGACAGAGCGGAGCGTCAGGCCCAGCTCCACGAGCCTGCCCTGCGCGTTGAGCGAGAGCTCGCCCATATCGTAGCAGACCTGCTCCTCACAGGGGCCGGAGCTGAATTCCACGGGCTCAGGCTCCGGCTCGGGGTGCACGACCTCGCCGCAGTCCACATAGACCTTCGGGTCTGGGAACTTGACCTCGTTCTGCTCGTCGTCGGAATACTCTATCTCCTCGTTCACACTCACTTCGCCCGTCTGCGAGCCCACGTGCCGCACGGTAAAATGGAGCGCGGCGCTCTCGCTTTTCGTGACGCCCAGGGAGTCGATGCTCCAGCGCAGGCTGCGCAGACCGGTTATGATGGCCATGCCGATCTCGGGCGGGTCGATGTCCACAAGTTCAAAATCCGAAGTGAGTTTTTCCTTTATGAGCACATTGGTCGCGCCGGGCTTTGAAATATTGGCAGCCAGCTCGGCGAAGAGTTCCTCGAGGTCCGCGGCGTCGGGCGTCACGGCAACGTGCGAGGCGTCCGGGTCCGTGGCCCAGTTATTGAGCGCCGCGACGTCCAGGCCGTCGGAGCCTATGAGGCCTATGCAGTAGATGACCGTACCCTGGGCGCGTGCGGCGGCGGCGATCGGCCCCGGCGCGGGGCCGGAGGTGGTCACGCCGTCCGTGAACATTACGATGACCCGGGCGTTTGAGGACGAGGGCTCGAAGAGCCCCTGCGCCTTGAGAAAGGCGTCCCCGTGATTGGTGCCGCCGCCGGCGGAGATGCCGTCCACAGCGGCCTTGAGGTCGGCCACCGAGGTGACGAGCTGGGCGTCCACCGAGGCGTTGGCGGCAAAGCTCACGACGCCCATGCGGCTGCCGGAGCCTATCTCGCCCGAGCCCGCGCCGCCCGTGGACTCGGAGATGATATCTATAAAGGTCTTGGCCCCTACCTTCATATCCGCCAAGGGCGCGCCGCTCATGCTGCCGGAGCGGTCGAGCACGAGGACGATATCCGTGGGGTTCTCCACGATATCGGGCGCGGCGGTGAGGGCGAGGGTCATTTTAAAAGTATCGCCGCAGCATATCGCCGAGGCGTCAGCGACCTTGTTGGAATTGGTCACACCCATCTGGTGCTGCCTCCTTCCGGGGGATATCCCCCGGTCATATATTATGGGGCAGGCCCGGGGCTTGACACAGGGCGCAGAAAACCGGGGCGCCAATAGGCGCCCCGGTGCTGGGTTTTCTTCACTTGAGCTTTGCCAGGTTCACTTGAGCTTTGCCAGGCTCTCTTCGAGGTTGGCTATGAGCGCCTTGGCCTTCTCGGCCCGCTCGCGCTCGGCGTTCACAACGGCCTCGGGAGCGCGGGAGACGAAGGATTCGTTCGCGAGCTTCTTGTTCTGGGCCTCAAGCTGGGCCCTGGCCTTCTCAAGCTCCTTTTCGAGCCTCGCGCGCTCCTTTTCGATGTCCACGAGCTCGGCCATGGGCATGAACATCTTCGCGCTGCCCGTGACGACGGAGACCATGCCCTCCGTGTCTGCGGGGGCCTCGGCAGATATCTCGACCTCGCCGGCGTAGGCCAGCTTGGAGAGGTAGGTGCGTCCGGCCTCGAAGACCTCGGGCCTATCGCTCGTGATGATGAGCGTCGGGCGCTTGGAGGGGGGCACGTTCATCTCGGCCCTGCGGCTGCGGACGGCCTTGACGGCGTCCATGATGAGCTCAAAGCCCGCCTCGTCCTCCGGGAAGGAGAGCGCCGCGTCGTACTTCGGGTAGGGCGCTACGATGAGCGCCTCGCCCTCGTGCGGGATGGCCTGGAAGATCTCCTCTGTGATATAGGGCATGAAGGGGTGCAGCAGCTTCAGGATGTCGGTGAGGACATATAGCAGCACGCGCTCCGCGCCCTCTTTGGCCGCCGCGTCGCCGCCGTTCAGGCGGGGCTTCGTCAGCTCGATATACCAGTCGCAGTAGCTGTCCCAGATGAAGTCGTATATCTTCTGCGCCGCGATGCCGAGCTCGTAGCGGTCGAGGTTCTCGCGCACCTCGCCGCGCAGGCTGTTGAGCTTGGAAAGTATCCAGCGGTCCTCAAGCTCCAGCTTCTCCGGCAGGGCGCAGTCGCCTATCGTGAGGTTCATCATGACGAAGCGGCTGGCGTTCCAGAGCTTGTTGGCGAAGTTGCGCATGGCCTCGCAGCGCTCGACGTAGAAGCGCATGTCGTTGCCGGGGCTGTTGCCGGTGATGATGTTGAAGCGCAGCGCATCCGCGCCGAAGCGCTCTATCATCTCGATGGGGTCCACGCCGTTGCCCGCGGACTTCGACATCTTCTTGCCCTGCGGGTCGCGGATGAGGCCGTGGATGAGCACGGTGTGGAAGGGTATCTCGTGCATCTGCTCGCAGGCGGAGAAGATCATGCGGGCCACCCAGAAGAAGATGATGTCGTAGCCCGTGACCAGCACGTCCGTGGGGTAGAAGTACTTGAGGTCCTCGGTCTCCTCGGGCCAGCCGAGGGTGGAGAAGGGCCAGAGCGCCGAGGAGAACCAGGTGTCCAGCACGTCGGGGTCCTGCTCGATGTTCTTCGAGCGGCAGGCCTCGCACTCCACAGCGTCCGTCTTCGAGACGGTGACGTGGCCGCAGTCGGCGCAGTACCAGGCGGGGATGCGGTGGCCCCACCAGAGCTGACGGGAGATGCACCAGTCGCGGACGTTGTACATCCAGTTGAGGTAGGTCTTGGAGAAGCGCTCAGGCACGAATTTGACCTCGCCGTCCTCGACGACGCGGATGGCCTCCTTCGCGAGCGGGGCCATTTTCACGAACCACTGTTCGGAGGAGATGGGCTCCACGTCGCTGTGGCAGCGGTAGCAGGTGCCGACGCTGTGGGCGTAGTCCTCGACCTTGACGAGGTAGCCCCCGGCCTCGAGGTCCGCGACGATGGCCTTGCGGGCCTCGTAGCGGTCCATGCCGTTATACTTGCCGCCGTTTATTATCTTCGCGTCGTCGTCGAGGATGAGGATGTAGTCGAGGTCGTGCCTCTGGGCGACCTCGAAGTCGTTCGGGTCGTGGCAGGGCGTCATCTTGACGCAGCCGGTGCCGAAGTCCATCTCGACGTAGTCGTCAGCGACGATGGGTATCTCGCGGCCCACGAGGGGCAGGATGCAGGTCTTGCCGACGATGTCGGTGTAGCGCTCGTCGTTGGGGTTCACGGCGACGCCGGTGTCGCCCAGCATGGTCTCGGGACGCGTCGTGGCGATGATGAGGTCGCCGGAGCCGTCGGAGAGCGGGTAGCGCACGTGCCAGAGGTGGCCCGGCTTGTCAACGTACTCGACCTCGGCGTCGGAGAGCGCGGTGGTGCACTTGGGGCACCAGTTTATGATGCGTTTGCCCTTGTAGATGAGCTTTTTCTGGTAGAGGTCCACGAAGGTCTCGCGCACGGCGCGGGCGCAGGTGTCGTCCATCGTGAAGCGCTGGCGCTCCCAGTCGCAGGAGGAGCCGAGGGTCTTGAGCTGCTCGACTATCCTGTCGCCGTACTTGTTCTTCCAGGCCCAGACCTCGTCGAGGAACTTATCGCGCCCGAGGTCGAAGCGGGTCTTGCCCTCGCCCCGGAGCTTTTCCTCGACCTTTATCTGCGTGGCGATGCCTGCGTGGTCGTAGCCCGGCAGCCAGAGGGTGGAGTAGCCGTCCATGCGCTTGTACCTTATGAGCACGTCCTGGATGGTCTCGTCGAAGGCATGGCCGAGGTGGAGCTGGCCCGTGACATTCGGGGGCGGGATAACGATGGTGAAGGGCTTCTTTTCCGGGTCGCGCTCGGCGTGGAAGTAGTTGCCCCCCAGCCACATGTCGTAGATCTTCTTTTCGACCTGTTTGGGGTCGTACACCTTGGGAAGTTCTCTCATTAGCCTTTCCTCCTTTTCGGGGCATGAAAAAGCGCCCCGAAGCAAATTTGCCTCAGGGCGCGGAAATATACCGCGTGGTACCACCTGAGTTCCACGCCGAAGCGTGACACTCTCGGCTCTGTAACGGGAGCGCCCGTCCGGCCTACTCGAAAAGCTTTCAGCCCGGCGGCTCGGGGCCGACCTTCGGCGCCGCGTCACGGGGAACTTGCACCTTCCGTCCCCTCTCTACGCATCGGCAAACGCCTACTCCTGCCCGTCTCAGCCTGTTTAAACGCGATTATAGCCCAACTTCAGCGCAAAGTCAACAGCTTTTGCGGCTTTCAAACGCCCAGCGCGGCGGCTATCTGCTCCTTCATCTGGACGCCGACGGCCTTGCCGGTCATGTTCCCGTCCTCGAAGTAGATGAGGGTGGGGATGCTCATGACGCCGAAGCGCGCGGCCAGGGCCGGCTCCGCGTCCACGTCTACCTTGCAGGTCTTGACCTCGGGATGTTCCGCGGCAAATTCGTCCAGGATGGGGCCCTGCATGCGGCAGGGGCCGCACCAGCTGGCCCAGAAGTCCACGACACAGCGGCCGGAAGCGGTCACGCTGTCGAAATCCGCGCTCGTAAGATGCTGTACCATATTATTATTCCTCCTCGTGTGTATTTTCCACATATTTGGCCGCGGATATACCCGCAATGTTGCCCTCGCCCACGGCCTTGCCTACCTGATAGGGCGCGCCGACGCAGTCTCCCGCGGCGAAGACGCCGGGGACGCTCGTGGCCATGTCCGCATTTACCTTTATATGCGGCCCTTCCAGCTCAAGCCCCGGCACCAACGAGCCGGGCGCAACGCCCGCGCGCAGGATGAAGACGCACTCGACGGCGTATTCCGTGCCGTCGGCTATGAGCGCTTCCACCCGCTGCGAGCCGCGTATCTCGTATTTCTTCGCCCGGGCGGCGTCAAAATACTCCACCTCGCAGCCTATGGAGCGCAGGAACTCGGCCTCCTCCGGCGCGTCGGCCGAAAGGCCGATGACGGCGACTTTTTTGCCGCGGTAGAGCATGCCGTCGCAGGTGGCGCAGTAGCTCACGCCCGCGCCGAGAAATTCCGCCTCGCCGGGATAGGGTTTCGCCCGCGAGAGGCCCGAGGCGATGACCACTGCCCTGCCCTGCACGAAGTCCGAACCCACCGAGACGCCAAAAGCTCCGCCCATGGGCAGCACGCTGAGCACCCGCCCGCGCATTATTTTCGCGCCGGAGCCTTCCGCGTGCAGCAGCAGCTTCTGCAGCAGCTCGCGCCCCGTCACGCCCGGGAGCCCGGGGTAGTTGTCTATGTGCTCCGCCTTCCAGAGCGGGGAATCCTCCGGCGGCGAGGAGACGATGAGCGCCGTCTTGCCCCGGTGCATCGCCGTGAGCGCCGCGGAGACCCCTGCGGGGCCGCCGCCTATTATGATAACGTCTGTCATGTACGCCTCCGTTTGCTTATTATAGCAAGATTATAGCGCCCAAAAACACCGTTGTAAACAGGAATCATTCCGTGTATAATGGGAGAACATCAAGTCAGGATGAGCTGTGAGGGGATAACATGGAAGAAGTATCCAAAAACTTTATAGAGACATTCATAGATGAGGATCTGGCTCCCGGCGGGCGCTGCGAGGGCATGAAGGTGCACACCCGTTTCCCGCCCGAGCCGAACGGCTATCTGCACATCGGCCACTGCAAGGCGCTGGTCATCGACTTCGGCACTGCGGAGAAATACGGCGGCCTGTGCAACCTGCGCATGGACGACACGAATCCGACGAAGGAGGACGTGGAGTACGTCGAGGCCATACAGGAGGATATACACTGGCTGGGCTTCGACTGGGGCGACAGGTTTTATTACGCCTCGGATTACTTTGAGAAGATGTACGAGTGCGCGGAGGACCTCATTAAGCGCGGTCTTGCCTACGTCTGCGAGCTGAGCCCCGCCGAGTTCCGGGACTACCGCGGCGACACGAACACGCCTGCGCGCTCCCCCTGGCGGGACAGGCCCGCGGAGGAGAGCCTCGACCTCTTCCGCCGCATGAGGGCGGGCGAGTTCCCCGAGGGCAAGTACACCCTGCGCGCGAAGATAGACCTCGCCAGCGGCAACTTCAACATGCGCGACCCGGTCATATACCGCATAAACCACGCGCATCACCACCGCCAGGGCGACAAGTGGTGCATCTACCCGATGTACGACTTCGCGCACCCCATTGAGGACGCGATGGAGCACATCACGCACTCGCTCTGCTCGCTCGAATTTGAGGACCACCGCCCGCTCTACGACTGGGTGATAAACAACTGCGACCTGCCGTCCAAGCCGCGCCAGATAGAGTTTGCGCGCCTCGGCATCAACTACACCGTTATGAGCAAGCGGAAGCTGCGCCGTCTGGTGGAGGATGGCCGCGTGTCTGGCTGGGACGACCCGAGGATGCCGACGCTCTGCGGCCTGCGCCGCCGCGGCTACACGGCGGCCTCCATACGCAATTTCTGCGAGCGCATAGGCGTCGCCAAGGTCCCTAACACGGTGGACTACGCGCTGCTGGAGCACTGCCTGCGCGAGGATCTCAACGAGCACGCGCAGAGGGCCATGGCCGTGCTGCGCCCGCTGAAGCTCACCATCGTGAACTACCCCGAGGGCCAGAGCGAGGAGCTTGAGATAGAGAATAACCCCAACGACCCCGAGGCCGGCACGAGGAAGGTCACGTTCTCGCGCAACCTCTATATAGAGCGCGAGGATTTCATGGAGCACCGCGCGCCGAAGTACAAGCGCCTGTGCCCGGACGAGGGCGAAAGCTGCGGCCTGGAGTGCCGCCTGAAGGGCGCGTATCTCATCAAGTGCGCCGGTTTTGTGAAGGATGATAACGGCGAAGTGGTCGAGGTCCTGGCGACCTACGACCCCGAGAGCCGCGGCGGCGACCCGGCGGACGGCCGCAAGGTCAAGGGCGCCACGATGCACTGGGTGGACGCTTCGAACTGCGCGGACGCGGAGGTCCGCCTCTACGGCAGCCTGTTCTCCGACCCTGAGCCGGATGCGGCGGACAAGAACTTCATCGACTGCCTGAACCCGGACAGCCTGGAGGTCCTGACCGGCTGCAAGGTCGAGCGCATGCTTGAGAGCGCCAAGCCGAGCGATCACTTCCAGTTCCTGCGCATGGGCTATTTCTGCGCCGACAGCCGCGATTCGAAGCCCGGTCACCTGGTCTTCAACCGCTCCGTCATGCTCAAGGGCAGCTACAAGCCCGAATAAGTGCTCGGCACGCCGCAGTGCCGCGGAAAACTCGTGAAGATGCCGCCATTTTGGCGGCATCTTCACTCTTTTCAGGGGCGGGGGTTGGGGTTGGCGTTGGTGGAACTCGCCGTTTTGCCCTGCTGAACTTTACCTTGTGCTGCCAATTCCACCCCATTTCTTTGGTCTTGCCCAAAGAAACGGGGTGGAGCCCCAAAGAA
>NHCFR05603__coassemble_1591_pt1 | contig 9470 bp, 9 predicted proteins | sample NHCFR05603__metabat2_high_PE_010 | metagenome-assembled genome bin NHCFR05603
ATCCGCCGTCTTCGGCATTCCGTTCGCTACCCATTTTATCTTGTCCATCTTCAATCTGTCCCCCTAAAACAAATTTGAAGCCGCTAAAAAACTTTTAGGTACTGACACAATAATAACACATTATAAGCAGATTGCAAGAGGGTTTCTAAAATATTTTTAGTTTGTTTTCATCTGCCTTGCCCCGGCTCAGGCGTTGACGCGGCGCCAGAGATCCGCGGCCTGCTTTCTGGCCCCGTCCAGGAGCTTTTCCTCGTCCGCGCAGAGCAGGACGCCGTACTCCATGAGCAACTTCCCGGCGGCCGCCGTTGTCGAAACGCGGGCTGTCCCGGCCGCCGCCAGCAAATGCAGATCCAGGTTTTCCGCCGTCAGCGGCGTGGGCGGCCGGTAGTCCAGGACGATGACGTCCCCCGCCGCGCCCGGCTTCAGGACGCCCAGCGGCGTCTCAAAAAAGCGGTTCGCAAAGGCCGCGTTCGACGTGAAGAGCGCCCGGGGCAACTCCTCAAAGCCCGCGTCCGGGTTCTGGGAGCTGTGGCGGCAGAGCGCGGAGGCCGCCGCGAGTTCGCCCAGCATGTCCGCCGCCTCTCCGTCCGCGCCGAGGCCCAGGCCCACGCGGGCGCGGGAGTATTCCGTCACATCCGCCGCACCGGCGGCGTTGCACATGTTGCTGCGCGGGCAGTGGATGACGGCGGTGTCCGTCTCCCGGAGTATCTGCACGTCCTCCCAGTTCAGATGTATGCAGTGCGCGGCCAGGGTCTTGCGGCCCAGGACACCACGCTCCCGCAGGCGGCGGACCACGCTCTTGCCGTAGGTCTGGAGGCTGTGCGTCGTGTCCTCCAGACATTCGGCCACGTGGATGTGGCAGCCGGAGGTCGCAGGCAGGGCCTCCATGCAGGCCTCAAGCGTGCGGTCCGAGAGCGTGAAGCCCGCGTGCATGCCCATCATGCCGCAGCGCATGCCGTCGCCCCGGCGCGAGGCCTCGCGGATGAAATCCACGTTCTCCTGGATGGCGGCGCGGCACTTGCTCTCGCCCTCGCGGTCCGAGACCTCGTAGCAGAGGCAGGCGCGCAGGCCCAGCTCGTCCGCCGCACGGCTTATCTCGGAGAGGCTGCCCGTGACGGCGCCGTAGCTTGCGTGGTGGTCGAACACCGTGGTGACGCCGCTGCGGACACATTCGAGAAAGGCCGCCGCCGCGCCGTGGTAGACGTCCTCAAGATTCATCGCCCTGTCGAGCCGCCACCAGCGGCCCTCCAGCAGGGCCGGCAGGCCCTTTCCGGCGCCGGGGCGGGGCCTCAGCCCCCGGGCCAGGGTGTAATAGGCGTGGTGATGCAGATTTATAAGGCCGGGCATTATGAGCCCCCCGCGAGCGTCCACAAAATGCGCGCCCGGATACTCGCGGCGCAGCTTCTGCGTAGGGCCGAGCGCGGAGATGAGCCCGTCGTCGCCGACGGCCACCGCGCCGCCGTTTATGAGCGGGCGCTGCGCATCCCGCGTCACGACGACGCCGTTGCCGAACATTATCATAATTTGCGCTTCCTCCTTCTGGGCCGCGCGCGGCTGCCGCATGCGCCCCAAAAGCTAAAAAATATTTTTGGAAATCTTTTTATTTGTAATATTGCGCTTGTGTACAGAGCAATTTTGTGATAGGATGAAGAAAATATAGCTTCCAAAAGGGGATGGTCACGCCTTGTTGAACAAAACCACGCTGCAGATGCTCCGCCAGATCGCCCACGGCCTGTGCAGCCAGTTCGGCAGCAACTGCGAGGTCGTCGTGCACGACCTGAGCCTGCATCAGCCGGACAGCAGCATCGTCATCATCGAAAACGGCCACGTCAGCAGCCGCAAGGTCGGAGACGGGCCCAGCCATATAGTCCTGGAGGCGCTCAGGGCGGACCCCGCCACGCTGGAGGACAAGCTCTGCTACCTCACCCGCACCCACGACGGGCGCATCCTCAAGAGCAGCACCATCTACATCCGGGACGAGGACGGCGGCGTCGCGGCCATCTTTGCCATCAATTACGACATCACGGGCTTGCTGGCCATAGAGGGCAGCCTGCGCCCGCTCATCTCCACGGGCTCGCCCGAGGCCGGAGCCTCGGAGCCCGAGAGCATACCGCTCAACGTGAACGACCTGCTCGACGAGCTCATCAGCCAGTCCATAAAGCTCGTGGGCAAGCCCGTCGCCATGATGAACAAGGACGACAAGATAAAGGCCATCCAGTTCCTGAACAGCGCCGGAGCCTTCCTCATAACGAAGAGCGGCGACAAGGTCAGCAAGCAGTTCGGGATAAGCAAGTACACCCTCTACAACTACATGGACGCGAGCCGCAGCGAGTGACGCCGGTCGCACGGACGCCTCGGGAGCCGAAAGGCCCCCGAGGCGTTTTTCGCGTTATGGCTGCCAGACGGAGTAGCCGTAGACCATGACGACGATGCTGACGATGAGCAGCACGTTGCCGACGGTTATATAGGCGGGCGTTACGCAAAGGCAGGCCATAAAGGCGCCTATGGCCATGATTATGGTGCCGATGAGCGCAGCCAGCTTGTAGCGCAGCAGCCCGGGCTTCTTGTTCTTGTTGTCCGTCATGTCAGTTCGCCTCCTTGAGAGTTTTCTTGCCGAAAGCCAGCATCAGCACGACGTAGAAGAGCGCGCCGAGCACCAGGCTGTTGAGCGAGGGCAGGCCCCACGGGATGACGTAGACCAGGACCGCGCTGACGATCCAGCTTATCCAGGGTATGGCGTTCCACCTGGCAAAGGCCGCGCTCTCAAGGCTGCCGTAGCTGCCGCGGTGGATGATGAAGTAGTCCGCCAGGATGATGCCCGCAAGGGGAGGCACTATGTTGCCCAGGACGTTCAGGAAGCTGTAGAAAAAGTCCACCTGATAGGGCTTGAGGAGCGTCGCCGCGGCCGAGATGGCAATGACGACGATGAGGGTCTTGTTCCGGCCGGCCTTGAAGCTGTTCGCGAGGTTCAGGCTGGTGGAGTAGAGGTTCGCGACGTTCGTCGTGAAGATGTTGGTCGTCATGAGGATGAGGGCCGGGATGACGAGGCCGAAGCCCAGCAGCACGTTCGTCAGGTCGTAGTCGTTCATCGCTATGGTGGCGATGGCGCCGCAGACTATCATGAGGATGTTGCCGAAGAGCAGGCCCGTCAGGGCGGAGGCCACGGCCTCCTTAGTGCTGCGGGCGTAGCGCATGATGTCCGCTATACAGGTGGCAGTCGAGAGTATCCAGGCGCCGATGACGGTGGTGACGCCGGCGGCGAGGGTGATGGGCGCCGAGGGGCGGTAGGCCATGAGGGCCTCCCAGCTGCCCAGCACGCCCATGGAGCGGATGGTCGTTGCGATGGAAAGGAAAACTATGGCCGGGATGGCCACATAGCCGAGTATGGTGATGGCCTTGACGCCGTAGAAGGCGAAGACGCCCATGGCGATGGCACTCAGGACCATGCAGATGGCCTCGCCCACCTCGCCGAGGCCCAGGGCCGTGGCGACGAAGTGGCCGTAGGTGGCGGCCTGGATGGTGTACCAGCCGATGTTGACGATGGGGACAAAGATGGAGGCCAGCTTCGAGCCCATGACGCCGAAGCTGTAGCGCGTCAAGAGGGCAAAGGTCAGGCCCGTCTTGCTGGCGATGACGCTGACGGCAACGGCGATGAGGCAGAGGAAGACGTTGCCGATGAGCGTGGCATAGATGACTTCCTTGAAGCTCAGGCCCACGGCCAGGGTGCCGCCGGCCATCATGGAGACGATGACGAAAACAAATCCTGTCCAGATAATGGTAAGGCTTATGTAGCTTTTGCGCTCGCTCTCCGGAACTGCGGTGAGCGAAAACTCGCTGTCCTGCTGCGGGGTCTTGGTCTCTTTGCTTTCCTTCACTTTTGGGGCCTCCCTCAATTAAATGAAAAATACCTCCTGGTTCCTTCCCGGCCCGCCGGTGAGCCCGGCGGGAGGGCGGAAACGGCAAAGGCTCCCCATTCTGAGGTCTTTGCGGCTCTCGCCGCGCGGCCCGTGCACTGACCGCAACCGTTCCGTGTTATACAAGTCGCACAAAAATTCTTTTGTCCCGGCTTGAAATCTGTTGCATTTACAGTATATATCCGTATAAAGAAAATGTCAACAAAAATATTTTTGATATCAAATTATTTTTTATTTCCTCCGACAAAATTTCCTCTTGACAATTGAACGGTTGCTCAACTATAATGCGTATGCAAGAAACAGTTGAGCAATTGTTCAACAGACCGGGAGGCATGGACATGGCAAAGGGCGAATTCTGCTGCTCCGAGAACGTGATACACGAGGGCGCCGTGGCCGAGGTGCGCGAGAAGATGCACTCCGGCGAGGCGCTGGACACGGTCGCGGGGTTTTTCAAGGTCCTGGGGGACGGGACGCGGATGCGCATGATCTCGGCGCTGGCGGTTCGGGAGCTGTGCGTCTGCGATCTGGCGGCGGTGCTGGGCATGACGAAGAGCGCGGTGAGCCACCAGCTGGGCACCCTGCGCGCGGCGCGGCTTGTAAAGTGCCGCCGCGAGGGCAAGAGCGTGTTCTATTCCATAGACGACGACCACGTCTACAAGATGCTGGAAGGGGGCCTTGAGCATGTCCACGGCTGAACACGGCTGCGCCTGCTGCTGCCACGAGCACGAACATAGCCACGAGCATGAGCACGAGCAAATCCACGAGCACGAGCATCATCACGATCACCATCACGAGCACCATGAGCATGAGCACTGCTGCGGGGACGCCTGCGGCTGCGGGCATGAGCATCACCACCACGGCGCGGCGGGGCTCAAGACCGCGGTCATCCGCCTCATAGCGGCGGCGCTGCTCTTTGCTGCCTCGTACCTCGTCCCCGAAGGGCTGCCGCGGCGGCTCTTCCTGCTGCTGCCCTACCTCACGGCTGGCTACGACGTCCTCTGGGGCGCGCTGCGCGGCATCGTGCGCGGGCGGGTCTTCGACGAGAACTTTCTCATGTCCGTCGCCACCGTCGGCGCCGTCGCCCTGGGCGACATGGGCGAGGCCGTGGCCGTTATGGTCTTCTACCAGCTCGGCGCGCTCTTTGAGGAGTACGCCGTGGGCCGCAGCCGCGGGAGCATCGCGGCGCTCATGGACCTGCGCCCCGACAAGGCCGAGCTCGAACGGGACGGCGAGGTCGTCTCCGTGGAACCGGAGGAAGTCGCGCCGGGCAGCGTTATCGTGGTGCGCCCGGGCGAGCGCGTGCCGATAGACGGCGTGGTCATCGAGGGCGAGAGCGCGCTCGACACCTCGGCCCTCACGGGCGAGAGCCTGCCGAGGCCCTGCGCGCCCGGGGACGAGATCTCCAGCGGCTGCGTCAGCCTGACCGGCCTGCTGCGCGTGCGCACGACGCGGCCCTTCGGCGAGAGCGCCGTATCCCGCATCCTGGAGCTGGCGGAGCAGTCCTCGGCGCGCAAGTCGCGCTCCGAGCGCTTCATAACCCGCTTTGCGCGGGTCTACACCCCTGCCGTCTGCGCGGCGGCGCTGCTGCTGGCCCTGCTGCCGCCCGCAATAAGGCTGGCGCTGGGCCTGGAGCCCGGCTGGGCGGGCTGGGTCGAGAACGCGCTGACCTTCCTCGTCATCAGCTGCCCCTGCGCCCTCGTCATCTCCGTGCCGCTGGGCTTTTTCGGCGGCATAGGCGGGGCCTCGACCCGGGGCGTGCTCTTCAAGGGCTCAACGGGCATAGAGGCCATGGCCGCCGTGCGCTGCGTCGCCTTTGACAAGACCGGCACGCTGACGCGCGGCGAATTTGAGGTCACGGGCTCGCGCCCCGAGCCCGACGTCGCGCCGGAGCGGCTGCTGGAGCTCGCCGCCCTGGCCGAGAGCTGGTCCAACCACCCCATCAGCCGCAGCCTGAAGGAGGCCGCGGGCTCCCCGGACGCCAGCAGCCGCGTGACCGACGCCCGCGAGGAGCAGGGCGGCGGCGTCAGCGCCCTGGTGGACGGCCTGAGCGTCTCCGCCGGCAGCCGGCGCTACATGTCGAAGCTGGGCATAGACTGCTCCGACCCCGAGGGGGCCGGCACCGTCGTCCACGTCGCGGCGGACGGCCGCTATCTGGGCTGCATCCTGCTCGCGGACGCCCCGAAGCCCCGCGCAGCCGAGGCCATAGCCGCCGTCCGCGCCCTGGGCGCCCGCCCCGTCATGCTGACGGGCGACTCCGAGCGCGCCGCCGCCCTCACGGCGGGGGAGCTGGGCCTTACGGACTACCGCGCGGGCCTGCTGCCCGGCGGCAAGGTCGAGGCCCTGGAGGAGCTCATGTCCGAAGCCGGCGGCAGCGTGGCCTTCGTGGGCGACGGCGTGAACGACGCGCCCGTGCTCGCGCGGGCCGACGTGGGCGTAGCCATGGGCGCGCTGGGCTCCGATGCGGCCATAGAGGCCGCCGACGTCGTCATCATGGACGACGACCCGGGAAAACTCCCCCTCGCCATACGCCTGTCCCGCCGCTGCCTGGGCATAGTCCGGCAGAACATCGCCTTCGCGCTCATTGTGAAGCTGGCCTTCCTCGCCCTGGGCGCGCTGGGCCTCGTGGGCATGACCCTGGCCGTTTTTGCCGACGTCGGCGTCATGGTCCTCGCCGTCCTCAACTCCCTGCGTACCCTTAAAGTAAGAGCTTTGTAACCGAAACTTTGTTTGACTTTCCTCGTCTAAGAGCCGATAATGGACGAGAGGTGATACTAATGTCTGGCAAAAGCAACAAGAGCCCGGCGGGCGCGATACTCGCGCTGCTGATACTTGTCATAATCGTCGTCGCGCTCATTTTCATCCTCCGCGGCGGCGGGGACGACGAGAACGAGGATATGAACGCTCCCCCCGCCGAGGCCGGCGAGGTCTCCGACGCCCCCTCGCAGCCGAGCGAGGGCGAGGATGAGGACGACGTGAATGTCCCCACTCCTCCCGCGGAATCTCCCGTTCAGGAGAGCGCAGCCCCCACTCCGACCCCGACTCCCACCCCGACGCCGACTCCCACCCCCACGCCCACGCCTGCTGTGAGCGCTTCGAGCGGCAGCTTCCGCTCCGACACCGGCACGGGCCTGAACATAGTCGTGGACTGGACCCTGACGCCCGGCGCCAGCGGTGCCACCCTCGCCTTCACCGTCTCTACGGAGTCCTACAGCCTCTACAACAACGGCGCCTGGCACGCCCTGAGCGTGCAGGTCGGCGGCAGCACCTATGAGTTCGACACCGAGGCCATAAGCTGCGACGGCCCGGGCCTGGAGACCAACGAGCTTTCCACCGGCACCATCCAGCTCTCCAGCTCGGACATTCCCGCTGCCGTCACGGTGAACTGGCACTTCCAGGGCAGCTACGGCGGCACTGAGCTGGAGACGATAAACGCCTCCGGCACCGTCTCCTGAGCCACGCCAGGGCTAAGCGCGCAAACCGCCCCCGTACGGGGGCGGTTTTTTGCCGTGTCGGCTCACTTTTTCGGGATAGAGATGGTGACGATGAGCTCCTCCTCGGTCTCCTCGCGCTTCATTCCGGCGGCGATGCCGCCCTGCTTCATGAGCTCCAGGCTGTGGTTGAGGGTGTTGAGGAAGACGCGCACATCCTTGAGTATGAATGCGCGGCGGCGCGCCGGCTTTTCGGGCGCCTCCCGGGCGGCGAGGAGGGCGTCTATGTAGGCGTCGGTCTGGGCGACGTTCAGGCCCTGCTCGCAGACGGCGGCGAGCGCGGCGCGCTGCTCCTCGGCGGAGCCGAGACGGAGAAGCGCCCTGCCATGCCTCTCCGTCAGGCCCTTGTCACGCAGGGCGGCCAGTATGTCCGGCGGCAGCCTGAGCAGGCGGAGCTTGTTGGCCACGGCGCTCTGGCTGAGGCCGAGCCTGCGCGCAGCCTCCTCCTGGCTCAAATCGAACAGCCGGATGAGGTTTTCAATGCCCCTCGCCTCCTCGACGAAGTCGAGGTCCTCGCGCTGGAGGTTTTCGACCATGGCCAGCAGGCCGGACTCCTCCAGATCCACGTCGAGCACGAGGCACGGCACGCGCGCCAGGCCCGCGAGGCGTGCCGCGCGCAGGCGGCGCTCTCCGGCGATGAGCTCGTAGCGCCCGTATCTCAGGCGCACGGTGATGGGCGAGAGCACGCCGTATTGTGCAATGCTCTCCGCGAGCGCGGCGAGGCGTTCCCCGTCAAAGGCGCGTCTCGGCTGGTTGGGGTTGGGGTCTATCTCGTTCACAGGCACCTGCACGATGCCCCCGCGCCCGACGCGGGTCCTCGATAACAGAGCGGGCATGAGCTTTCTCCTTTGCATGCGACGTTTTATTTTATAATGAAAGCATACCCCGCCGTCCCGCGGAAGTCCCGCGAAAACGGGCGAGAGCAAGATTGCGATTTTATAAAAAAAGGCGGCGGACTGTGGGAACAGTCCGCCAAAACAGGGTTGTGGGATAAAGATATGAGCCGGGTCCCCGCATGATGGCCCGCCGCGGAAGGCGGGTCAGCAATTGGATAAGCTGTGATGAAAGAATATCGCAAAACGGCCGGCATTGCAAGAGCGAAGGCCGTCGAAGGCGCACTAGTTTTGTCGAATGAATATTTGCGTACAGCCTCGGGCAAGCTAAAGCTCGAAGTCAGATAAAAAAGGAGGCTGCGAGGCATGATAATGGACCGCATCGCGCTCATACTGGCCATAATCGGCGGTCTGAACTGGGGCAGCATCGGACTGTTCCGCTTCGACATAGTGGCGTGGCTGTTCGGCGGCCAGACCGCGACGGTGAGCCGCGTGGTGTACGCCCTGGTGGGGCTTGCCGCCCTCTGGTGCGTGACGCTGCTCTTCCGCGAGCGCGAAGAGGATTCCGAGACCGCCTGACCCCAGAAAAATGCCGCCCTCCGGGCGGCATTTTTGTTTTGATCGCGCAGCGATGAGGCCGACCTTCCCTACACTCGCCACCAGCCTCGCCCCGTTCCGCCACCCCCTCGTAGGGGCGGGGTTTCACCCCCGCCCGGCGCAAAATGACCGCCGGCCCCACGTCGCCGCAGCCGCCCTGTAGGGGACGGCGTCCCCGACGTCCCGAAAATGAAATCAAAAACGCCGCCGGTGGCGGTGTTTTCACCATTTCCCACGCCGCGACCCTCACCCGTTAAACTCCGCGGCACGCAGCCCGGCCTCGCTGCGGCCCGTAGGGGTCGGCGTCCTCGACGACCCGAACGTTCGTCCACCGCCCACCTTGCCACGTTCCGCCAACCCCCTGTAGGGGTGGGGTTCCATCCCCGCCCGGCGTCGGATGACTGCGGACGTCCGCAAATCGCAGGGGCCGCCCGCAAAGGGGGAACCCCCGGCGAGGGTTCCCCCTTTGACCCCCTCCTGCGCTTTGTGAGCATAGAGAAACGCCCAGGGGCTCCGCCCCTGGACCCCGCCCGCTTTTTTGTAAAAAAGCGGGGCAAAAAACTTTTACTTGGCTAGACTTCCGCCAGCCCAAGCCCCTCGCCCCTGGGGCGAGTGATTCAATCCGTCCGCGAAGCGGA
>NHCFR05603__coassemble_1681_pt1 | contig 8996 bp, 8 predicted proteins | sample NHCFR05603__metabat2_high_PE_010 | metagenome-assembled genome bin NHCFR05603
TTCCGGCGCGACAAGCTGGGCTTCGTGTTCCAGGATTTCAACCTCCTTGACACCTTCACGCTGCGGGACAACATCTTCCTCCCCCTCGTCCTCGCGGGCAAGAGCTTCGAGGAGATGAGCGGGCGCATCGGGCCCATCGCCCAGCGGCTCGGCATTGCGGGCCTGCTGGGCAAGTACCCCTACGAGGTCTCAGGCGGTGAAAAGCAGCGCGCCGCAGTCGCCCGCGCGCTCATCACCCGCCCGCGCATCATCCTCGCGGACGAGCCCACGGGCGCGCTTGACTCCCGTGCGACGGACGCCCTGCTCAACATGTTCGGTGAAATAAATGAGGAGGGCCAGACCATACTCATGGTCACGCACTCCGTCAAGGCCGCCTCCCACGCGGGGCGCGTCCTCTTCCTGCGCGACGGCGAGGTCTATCACCAGCTCTACCGCGCCGGTCAGACGGCGGAGCAGATGTTCGCGCGCATCTCGGACACGCTGACCGTTATCGCACAAGGCGGTGAGCTCGGTGCGTAAGCTCTCCTTTTATCCCAAGCTCGCGGCGCGGAGCATGAAGTCCAACCGCCGCTTCTACCTGCCCTATATCCTCACTGTAATCGGCACCGCCGCGGCCTTCTACATCATGGCCGCCATAGTCTCCGACCCCGGCTCAAAGGAACTGGCCGCGGGGACATCCAATGGCCCGATGTATGTGTCCATGTTCATGACCCTGGGCATGTTCGTCCTGGGCCTCTTCTCCTGCATCTTCCTGCTGTACACGAACAGCTTCCTGATGAAGCGGCGGCAGAAGGAGCTGGGCCTATACAGTGTGCTCGGCATGAGCAAGACGAACATCGCCGGCATCATGGTGTTTGAGGCGCTCTACATCGCCCTCATCGGCATAGGCGGCGGCCTCGCGGTGGGCATCCTGCTCACCAAACTCGTGAGCCTGGCGCTCTTCCGGCTCATGCGCCTGCCCGTACCCTTCGGCTTCTCGGTACAGCCCATAGCCATTATCATCGTGGTGCTCTTTTTCGCGGGGCTCATACTGCTGACGCTGCTGGCGAATCTCGCCAAGGTGGGGCGTTCGCGCCCTGTTGAGCTGCTGCGCGGCGGCAATGTGGGTGAAAAAGAACCTAAAGCCAACTGGTTTCTCACGATAGTGGGGGTTCTCTTCCTGGGTGCGGGCTACGCCGTGGCGATGCTCGTGGACAATCCCGGCATGGCCGTGGCGGTATATTTCCTCGCGGTCTTTGCGGTCATAATCGGCACCTACTGCCTGTTCACCTCTGTCTCCATAGCGGTTTTAAAGGCGCTGAGGCGCAACAAGCGCTACTACTACAAGGCCAAGCACTTCATCAGCGTCTCGGGCATGCTCTACCGCATGAAGCGCAACGCCGTGGGCCTGGCGAACATCTGCATACTCTGCACCATGGTCATGGTCATGGTGAGCGGCACGCTCTCCCTCTACCTCGGCAGCGAGGAGCAGGTGAACGTCCACTGCCCCTCCGACGTGGTGGTGGAGACGACGTATTATGCCAGCTCCGCCGAGGACCACGTCTACAACGAGGAGACGGGCGAGGAGACCATCGAGTACCACACGCCCTACGACGCCGCGGCGATGGACGCCTGGTTCGAGGACTACTTTGCCGGGCACAAGCTCGCGCCCTCGGCGGCGAAGGCGGTTGAATACTACAGCTTTTCCGCTGTGGACGCAAACTCCCTATACACCATCATGGCCGTCACGGCGGAGACCTACGCCCAGCTGACGGGCGAGCCGGTCCCTGAACTGGCCCCGGGCGAGGCGTTGGCGCACGTCCCGCCGAACTGTGAGCTCGGAGACAGCTTCAGCTTCCTGGACAAGGACGGCAGGACTGTCTGCATCGGGCTTGTGGGTGAGGCGAAACTCACGGCCGCACAGATAGTGCTGAACATGGTAGCCGTAAACTGGACGGAGGAGGACGACGATATCGTCCTCGTGGTACCGGACACCGCGGCGCTGCTGGAGCTGGTCGCGGGACAGGAAAACGGCTCGTATATCTGGCGAGGGCAGTACGATTTCGACGCCTCGGACGAGGCGCTCGCCGCCATGGTGGACGACTACTTTGCCGCCTCCAGCGAGGGCGGCGGCGTGGACGCGGGCTACTACGACGTGCTGCGCATAGACCTGCGCTCGGAGACGGAACGGGACGTCTACGGTCTCTCCGGCGGCTTCCTCTTCCTCGGCGTGTTCCTCGGCATCGTGTTCCTCATGGCGACGGTGCTCATCATCTACTACAAGCAGGTCTCCGAGGGCTACGAGGACAACGCCCGCTTCGAGATCATGCGCAAGGTCGGCCTCTCCGAGCGCGAGGCGCGCCGCGCCATACGCAGCCAGATTCTGACGGTGTTCTTCATGCCCATACTGGTGGCGGCCATCCACATCGCCTTTGACTTCAACCTCGTCGTGCTGCTCCTGCGTCTTTTCTCGCTGACGAACGTGAAGCTCACGGCGCTCTGCACGCTTGGCACGCTCTTGGTGTTCTGCGCTGTGTACGCTGTGGTCTACGCCCTTACGGCCAGATCCTATTACAAGATTGTCCGCCCGAACAGCGGGAACGTGAGGTAGGAGGTGCTCTTCATGGAATCGGCAAAACTGCTCATAATAATCCTGATAGTGGCGCTCATCATCCTCATCGTCGGCGCAGCGATCTGGTTCGGCTGGGGCGGCACAGGCGCGGAGTGGTACTCTCAGATAGACAACAGCTGCGTAAAAGAGGTGGCCGCGAGCGACGATATGGTATACGAATATACCCTCGTCTGCTACGATGCGGATGGCCGGAGCCGGGACATCAGCTTCAAGACCAGCCGCATCCTCACGGAGGACGCCTTCATCCTGCTCGAAACCATGCCCCTGCGCGGCGTCGTGAGCTGGGCCGAGGTCTTCTGGGAAGACCTGCCCCCAGCCGTGCAGGAGCAGTACCCGGGCCCGGCAAACTCAGAGCTCTGACGCGGGCCAGCGGGACCCGGCGCACAAAGCGCCGGGTCCTTGTCTGTTACCCGGCACTTGACGGCATGCCGTGGGGAAAGGTATAATATCGACGCCAATATGAGGGCTGCGTCCCGGATAAAAAGAAGGAGGTACACGGCATGAATAAAGCCAAACTCAGGCGGCTGGCGGCAGACCTGGCCTGCGACCTCGCCGGCAGCTTTCTCTACGCCGCGGCGATAAGCACCTTCATCGTGGACGCCGAGATCGCCACCTGCGGGGTGAGCGGCCTCGCCGTAAGCATAAACCACCTCTTCCCCTCCCTGCCCATAGGCGTACTCTCGATCCTGCTGAACATCCCGCTCGTCATCTTCAGCTTCCGCGTGCTGGGTCGGGATTTCTTCCTCAAGAGCCTCAAATCCATGGTACTCGTGTCGGTCATCATAGACCTGCTCGGCCCGGTTTTGCCGCACTACTCGGGGGACAGGCTCGTTGCCGCCCTCTTCGGCGGCGCGCTCATGGGGCTCGGCCTGGCCATAGTCTACTCCCGCGGTTCCTCGACGGGGGGCATGGATTTTCTCGTGCTCTCCCTCAAAAAGCTGCACCCGCACATCTCCACCGGCACCATCTCCATAGTCAGCGACGCCGTCATCATAAGCCTCGGCGCCCTGGTCTTCCGGGATGTGGACTCCTTCCTCTACGGGGCGGTGTCCGTCTTCGCCGTCGGCGCGGTCATAGACCGGGTCAGCTACGGCCTGAGTTCGGGCAAGATGATGCTGGTCGTTACCGAGCACGGCGACGAGGTGGCGGAGGCCATCAGCCGCGAGACGGAGCGCGGCAGCACCATCGCGGACATCCGCGGGGCCTACACCAAGCGGGAAAAGCAGCTGGTCATCAGCGCCCTGAGCAAGAGCCAGGCCTTCAAGGCCAAGCGCGCCGTCCGCGAGGCGGACTCGGCCAGCTTCATCATGATAAGCTCCACGGACATGGTCTTCGGCGAGGGCTTCCAGGACCCGGACTAAAAAACATGACAAAAGCCGCCCGGCTGCACAGCCGGGCGGCTTCTTTTCGCTTTTCAGTTCTGGAGCTGGCGCTTGCGGGCAAAGTTCACCATGCCCTCGGGCAGCTCGTTCAGGCGCAGGAGCATCTTGCCCGCGCCGTAGGCCGCGCAGGAGATGGGGTCGTCCACCACCACCGTGCGCAGGTTTGTGTCGTGCTCGACCAGCATATCTATGCCGTAGATGAGGCTGCCGCCGCCGGACATGACTATGCCGTTTTGCGAGATGTCCGCCACGAGCTCGGGCGGCGTGCGCTCCAGGACGTAGTGGATGCTCTCAAGTATCTCTCGCGCGGGCTCCAGCAGAACCTCGGCCAGCTCCGTGGAGCTCAGCTTCACCATCTTGGGCAGGCCCGTCACCAGGTCGCGGCCCTTGACCTCCTCGATGCCGACCTCCGGCTTCGGGACGACGCAGCCGATGTTTATCTTGACCTCCTCCGCCGTCTTGGCGCCGATGAGGACGTTATAGCGCCGCCGGACGTAGCGGATGATGGCGTCGTCAAAGCTGCCGCCCGCGACCTTTATGGACTCGCACTCGGCCACGCCGCCGAGCGAGACGACCGCCGTCTCCGTCGTGCCGCCGCCGATGTCGATGATGAGGTGGCCGTCCGGCTTAGAGACGTCTATGCCCGCGCCGTAGGCCGTGGCGACGGCGCTCTCCACGAGGTAGACCTTCCTCGCGCCCGCCTCGACCACGGCGTCTATCACCGCGCGCTCTTCCACGCCCGTGATGCTGCCCGGCACACAGACCAGGACGCGGGGCTTGAAGAGGCTGAAGCTCGTCACCCGGCCTATGAGCTCCCGGAGCATGGCCACAGTCATGTCGTAGTCCGAGATGACGCCGTCCATGATGGGCTGGATGGGCACAATGCTCGCGGGCGTGCGGCCCAGCATCTTCTGCGCGTCGTGTCCGACCTTGAGCAGCTTGCCGGAGAACTTGTCCACGGCCACGATGGTCGGCTCGCGTATCTGGACGCCCTTACCCCTCGAATAGAGCAGCACGCCCGTAGTACCCATGTCCAGCGCTATATCACGTTCGAATATCAGCATAGCATTTGCACCTTTCCAGTCTTAAGGTAATCATTGACCGCTTGCGGCCCGTTTAGTCAACTCTTGCCAGCGCCGCGCAGACCACGCTCTCCGCGCCGGCCATGCCCAGCGTTCTCGCGCACTCGGACACCGTGGCGCCTGTCGTGATGATGTCGTCTATGAGCAGTATCCTCCTGCCCTCGACCAGCTCCGGGTCTATGACCTCATAGGCGCCGGAGATATTCGCGCGGCGCTTTTCAAGGCTGCCCGTGGCCGATTGCGGGGCCACGTCCTTCCTCTTGCGCAGGGTCTCGACGGCGACGTCCCCAAGCTCCAGCGCCGCGGCCATGGCTATCAGCATGGCCTGGTCGTAGCCGCGCTCTTTCAGGCGCTGGCTGGAGAGCGGCACCCAGGAGATGAGCTCGTACTCCCCCGCCAGGCGCTCGCGGATGCAGTCCGCCACCAGCCGGCCGAAGACGCCCGCGTAGGCCGTCACGCCCTGGAACTTGTAGCGGTGCAGCGCCTCGCGCACCGCACCCTCGTACCTGAGCGGAGCGACGCAGGCCGCGACGAAATCCGTGCCCGCCCGCTCCGAGGGCGAGGTGTAGGGCAGGCTCTTCGCGCACTCGGCGCACATCCCGCTCTCGCCCCGCTTCAGCAAGCCGCGGCAAAAGGCGCAGCGCGGCGGAAAGATGATGTCCAGTATCCCGCTTTTAGACTTCGGCACGGCAAGCACGCCTCCTTCTCTATTTTTCAGAGCTCAGCCTGAGCCTCAGGCCGCTGTATCTCCTGGATTGGACGTGGTTGTCTATCATTCTGTGCGCCGTCTCTTCACCGCCGACGGCTATGAGCAGCTCCCGCGCGCGCGTCACCGCGGTGTAGAGCACGCCCCGCGTCAACAGCCGCGGCGCGGCCTGCGCCAGCGCGAGCACAACGGCCCTGTATTCGCTGCCCTGGGACTTGTGGACCGTCATGGCCCAGGCATGCTCCAGCTGCATGAGCTGCTCAAAGCTCAGCGCCGCCACGCGCCCGTCAAAATCCACCGTCAGCGTTTCGTTCTCGGCGTCTATGCCGAGGATATAGCCTATGTCGCCGTTGTAGATGCCCGAGCCCGCTTCAGGCTCGCGGCCCTCTCCCTGCTCCCTGTGCCAGATTATATCATAGTTATTCCGGATTTGCATTACCCTGTCGCCCTCACGGAAGGCAACTTCGCCAAAAATTTTCTCGTTTTTGCCCTTCGCGGGCGGGTTCAGCGCCGCCTGGAGCCGGCGGTTGAGCGAAATTGAGCCCAGCTCCCCCTTCCGCGTCGGCGTCAGGACCTGTATCTCCTCCGGCTGGATGCCCATGCGCTTCGGCAGCCGCTCGGCGCACAGCTCGACTATCGTGTCCGACGCCCGCTCCTGCTCCGGACGATTCAGCAGGAAGAGGCCGCCCGTGTTCCTGCGAAACTCCGGGTGCTCCCCCCTGTTTATCTCGTGCGCGCAGCGGACTATCCGGCTGTCCTCCGCCTGACGAAACACCTCCGTCAGCCTCACCGCCGGCATCTCCCCCGAGCGCAGGATATCTGAGAACACCCGCCCCGGCCCCACGCTCGGCAGCTGGTCCGCGTCCCCCACCAAAATGAGGCGGCAGCCCTCCGGCAGCGCCGCGAGCAGCGCGCGCATAAGCGTTATGTCAACCATCGAGCACTCGTCCAGCACGACGGCGCCACACTCCAGCGGGTCGTCCTCGTCACGGGAAAAGACGGTGTCCTCGCCCTCCGGCGAGAAGGCGGCGCCAAGCAGGCGGTGGATGGTGGAGGCCTCGCGGCCTGTGAGCTCGGACATGCGCTTGGCCGCGCGGCCAGTCGGCGCGGTGAGCAGCGTTTCTATTCCTAGGGAGTCGTAGAGGCTCAAAATCCCGCGCAGGGAGGTGGTCTTGCCCGTGCCGGGTCCGCCGGTGAGGGCCATGACCCGGCTCCTGGCGGCAAGGCTCAGGGCCTCGCGCTGCAGGGGCGCGTAGACTATGCCGCCCCTGGCCTCCACGCGCGCGACGAGCTGGCGCGTCGCCTCGTCCTCGGGTTTTGGCTCCGAGGCGAGGGCTTTGAGTTTTTCCGCGACATAGGTCTCGGCCTCGTAGAGCTCGGAGAGATAACAGGCCTCGCGGCCGGCGAGGCTGTCCTGCGTGACCTGGCCCTGCTCCCGCAGCTCGTCTATAGCGGCCTCCACGCTCTCTGGCGAGGCGCTTATGAACTGCGCCGTGGCGGGGACGAGCTTGTCCCTGGGAATGAAGCAGTGGCCGTTCCCCGCGTTGTGCCTCAGCTCGAAGATGACGGCGGCGCGCACACGGTTCGGGTCCTCGGCCTCGCAGCCCAGGTCAAAAGCCAGGCGGTCCGCCTCCGCGAAACTGCCGCCTATATGCGCCGCAGCAAGTATGTAGGGGTCCCCGCCGAGGACGTCCATGGCCTCCTCGCCGTAGAACCTGTAGAGCCGAACGGCCAGGAGCGGCCGCAGGCCGTGGCCGCAGAGGAACTCCATGAGCCGCCGGAGCCCTGCCTGGCGGCGGAAGTCCGCCGAGATGCGCGCGGCCTTCTCCCGGCCTATGCCGCGTATCTCCGAGAGCAGCTCAGGATGGTTTTCGAGCACGTCGAGGGTCTTTTCCCCGAATCTGTCCACGATGAGCGTGGCTGTTGCAGGGCCTATGCCCTTGACGGAGCGGCCCGCGAGGTAGGCGTAGATGGCCTCCGCCGTACGGGGCAGGCTGCGCTCGGCGTACTCGGCCCGGAACTGGCGGCCGTGGCTCGGGTGGGTCATCCATTCCCCGAAGGCGTGCAGCTCCTCGCCCGGGCAGGCCGAGGGCAGAGTTCCGACAACGGTGGTTACTCCGCCGTCCATGGTGTCCAGCCGCAGGACGGTATATCCGTTCTCCTCGTTGGCATAGACCACGCTCACGACCCGTCCGGAGAGCTCATTCAGTTCTTCTCGTTCGTCCATTCTTCCCCATCCCATCCGAGGCTGACGCAATCCCAGCGCCGGGCGAGCAGCCGGGCCATTTCCCGGGTCTCTGCGTCCATGCCCCGGTCCTCAATTACTATGCTGCCTTTGAGCGTGCCGTTTTCTCTCAGCCAGACGAGGGCGCCCAGCGTCTCCTCCAGCCCTGGTTCCGGTCCAGTGACCAACAACCGGAATTCCAGGCGCGAATGTCTGCCGCAGCGCACTGGCAGCAGCAGCGTTCCCCTCAGCGACCAGAGGAACAACACCACCAGCCCCGACGCCACGGCGCAGAGCAGTATCTTCCAGAACACGCCGTCACCCCCTCGCTTAATTCTATGGGGCGGCGGCCGGTTTTGTTAAACGAAAATTGAGGTGAAGCCGTAGGTCAGGCCTGTAACCAATATGCCGGCGATGATGACGCCGAGCAGTATGGAGGGCAGGGCGTTACGCAGGCGCATGTTCATAACGGCGGCGATGAGCGCCCCGGTCCAGGCCCCCGTGCCGGGCAGGGGGATAGCGACGAAGAGCGTCAGCGCGAAGAACTGGAAGCGGTGTATCCTGTCCCATTTGCCCTCGGCCTTGGCCTCCAGCTTTTCTGCAAGCCGTCCAAGCCGCGGGCTGTGCTTCGTCATCCATTTGAATATGGGCCGTATGAACAGGATGATGAAAGGCACGGGCAGCATGTTGCCGACTATGCTGACGCCCATCGCCTCCACGTGCGACAGCCCCAGGCCGACGCCTATGGGTATCGCCCCTCGCAGCTCGATGACCGGGATCATGGAGATGATAAAGGTCGCGAGGTACTTCCCCACGTCCGCGCCGGTTATAGCTTCTACGATGAAATCTACCATGCTTTGATTACCTCTCGATGTTTATGGGTGTGTTGCGGGTTCCGTCTGGCGGCGGGGGGTGGGGGCTTGGCTGGGAGGAACTCGCCGTTTTGTCCTGCTGGACTTTAGGTTGGTGCTGCCTGTTCCACCCCATTTCT
>NHCFR05603__coassemble_1890_pt1 | contig 8122 bp, 9 predicted proteins | sample NHCFR05603__metabat2_high_PE_010 | metagenome-assembled genome bin NHCFR05603
GGGCAAGACCAAAGAAATGGGGTGGAACAGCAGCGAAAGGAAAAACCAACCGCCAACAAAACGGCGAGTTCCTAAAACCCAAGCCCCCCCGCAGAGGGGTTTCGGCTTTCAAGCAAAAATCACACTCACAGTTCCCCCGCGGCGTACATTATGGCGCTGACGGCCACTACGGGCGCGGTCTCGCAGCGGAGGATGCGCTCGCCCATGGAGCAGAGGGTCAGGCCGCAGACGCGCGCCATCTTCGCTTCGGCTTCTGTGAAGCCGCCCTCGGGGCCGGTGACCACGCTGGCCGTTTTGAACTCCCCCGCCGCTTCTATCGCCTGCTTCAGCGGCGAGCGCCCCTCGCCTGTCTCGTACATGAAAAGCTTCGCCTCCGCCTTTATGGCGCGGTTCAGCATCTCCACATAGCTGTGCTCATACTCCACGGTCGGTATCTTCCCCCGCCCGGACTGCTGCGCCGCAGCCTCGGCTATGCGGGAAAAGCGCTCCAGCTTCTTCTCCATGCTCCGCCCGTCCGGACGCGCCACGCAGCGCTCGCAGTTGAAGAACACTATGCCCGAGGCGCCGGCCTCGATGCACTTCTGCACCAGGAAATCCGCCCGCTCGCCCTTCGGCAGACCGGCGTACACCGTCACCTCCACGCGCGGCTCCCCCCGGCAGGGGACGACCTCCAGCACCTCGGCCTCCGCCTCCTCCGGGCCGGAGCTCACGAGACGGCAGCGGTAATCCGTGCCCTTGCCGTCGCAGATGACTACGTCCTCGCCCGGACGCATCCTCAAAACGCGGATGTGCTCCGCGTCCTGCCCGCGTATCACGGCGCGCCCGCCGAATATATTCGTGCCGGTCATGAAAAACCTTGCCATATGCCGTCCCTCCGCCTGTCTGTTCCTGTGCCGCCCTCCTGGGGCCCTACTGGATTATCTCATATTGTTCACCGCATTTCAAGCGCGGCATAGTATGTAGCAGGAACATAGTGGAGGTCGGTACCATGACAGACAGCACGAGAGCGGCACTCGAAGGCTTCAGCGAGGTCTGGGCGCGCGTGCGCGGCGAAGGCGGAGCGGCGGAGGGCTCCGGCTCCGAGCTGGAGGTCCTCCGGGAATTCATTGCAGACGAGAGCTGCGCGGCGGCCTTTTACGAGGCGTCGGCCCGGCGCTTTGGGCGGTTTTCATCGAGACTGAGGGCCATAGCCTGCGAGGAACGCCGTCATCTTCGCGCGCTCCAGGCGGAGCATTTCCTGCTCACCGGCGAAATATGCCTGCCCCCCGCCTCCTGTCCCCTGCCCTGCGGCGGACTGCGCATCCTGCGCACGGCATGGCTGGACGAGAGGAGCGCAGCCGAGGCCTATTTGAAGGCCGCAGACACGGCCTCAAGCGCCTCCCTGGCCGCCGTCTACCGCTGCAACGCCGCCGACGAGGAGCGCCATTCGGAAATTTTAAGGGAAATCATCCTCTGCGCGCTGTAAAATTCAACTTCCTCTTGACTTTGGCGCGATTTTCATTTATTATATGTGGGCGTCAACTGGATAAGGCACAGTTCGAGCAGCGCGTGGAGATGTCGCGTAGTTGGTCGAGCGCGCACGATTGGAAATCGTGTAAGGGTCAAAAGCCCTTCGAGAGTTCGAATCTCTCCATCTCCGCCAAAGTCCCGCACCCTGGGGTGCGGGACTTTTTTCATCTGTTCAGCAGCCAGATCCCGGCGTTGAGGTAGGCCGCGAAGGCGAGCCAGATGAGGTACGGGGCCTGGAGCCTGGCCGCGGGACGGTCTACGCGGTCAAAGGCGGCGGTCATGGCCGCGGCGAGGCCAAAGAGCAGCAGCAGGACCAGAAGCGCCGCAAAGTACGCCCCGGCGAGGAAGAACACCAGCGTCCAGGCGAAATTCACCGCCAGCTGCACCCACCAGAGCCTCTCCGCCCGCTTGACGCCCGGGCCGCCTTTGTTTTTCACCGCCGCGAGCCCGACGCCCATGAGGATATAGAGCGCCGTCCACACGATGGGGAACACCGCTGCCGGCGGACTGAGCGGCGGCTTTTCCAGCAGGGGGAAGACCTCCTTCACGCTCTGCCGCGTGATGAGGCCTGAAAGCGCGCCGACGCCAACCGCCACAGCGGGGTAGACGATATAATAGCTTTTTTTCAAACTAGGGCCTCCCTTCTGCTATATGTTATTTCCCGTTTGTCCCCCGAGATTCCAAAAGCGCAAAAAAATGCCGCGGGCTTTTGCCCGCGGCATTTCGCGTTTGATCATTCAAAGCTGTACTCCACCGTCGCGGCGGCGTACCACTTTCCGCTGGCCTTTATAAAGGCCACCTCGCAGCTGCCCGCCAGCTCATCGTCATTGTAGAGCAGCACGGTGCAGGTGTAGAGGTTATCGCCGTAGGCCACGAAGCCCGTGACCTCAACCTCATCATAGCTGCCGGCCGCAACGCCGCCGGAGGGCAGGCGGGAGCTGTACTCCGATGCCAGGCGCGTCCCCAGGGGCGTACCGCCGTACATGTAGGGCAGGATGTTGTAGTAGTTCGTGTCTATCTTCTCGTCCTTGTTCGCGGCAAAGGCGGAGTAGAGCTCATAGAATTTCTCCGCGTAGTCGCGCTGCGAGCTCTCAAGCTCCGCGTCGGGCGCGGGCTGGAAGACGTAGGCGCCGTCCTGCAGATAGGGGGCGGAGAGCTCCCCGCCGGAGGCGTCCACAGCACTTATCTCGGGCGTGAGGTGCAGGCCGCCTATCTCCCAGGCCTCCATGGCCGGAGCCTCGCCATAGCTCTCCAGGCCCTCGAAGAGGGCGAGGGTCACGCTATCGCCGGTCTTATAGCTCTCGTCGAGCTCCACGCCGTTTATGCTGAGCACCGCGCCCTCGGGGGCGTAGACGGTGACGCTCACTTCGCCCTCGGGCAGGGGGAAGACCGCCCCGTCCCGGTCGGAGCTCACGGCCTCAAGCTGTTCGCCCGACGCCGAGGTGGCGGCTATCTCCACCGTGCCGTAGATGCCCTGGATGTCGTAGCGGCAAAGCAGCTCCGCAGCCTCGGGCTCCAGCTCGGGCAGGACGGAAGCGTCCGGCGCCTCGGAGCTTATGTAGCTCTCCCCGACGGTGATGCCGTTGAGCGTCACTGTAGCGTCCGCGGGCGCTGTTATGCTGATGCTGCGGGAAGCAGGCGCGATGAACTCGGCCAGCAGCTCGACCTTGTCTATGGACATGTACTCCAGCCCGAAGCCGGCCTCGCCGCCCGCCTGGGGCGACATATAGACCCGGCAGAGCTCTATGCCGTTCACGGAAACGAGGTAGATGGGCGCTTCGTCCGTGTAGCCCTCGTCCTCCACATAGCTCATCTGCCCGTCGCGCAGCAGGCTGAGGCAGAGCTCGTCCACGAGGGCGCTCTCCGTCTCGAACTCGGAGGGCGACACGACAAAGGAGCTAGTGACCGCCGTCTCCCAATACTGCTCGTTGGCCATCTGCTCGAACTGCTCCATGACGTTCTCAGGGCGCGTGAACTCATAGGCTTCGAGGTACTTCCAGAGCACAGCGAGGCCCGCCGCGATGACGACGAGTAGGACCAGCGCGTAGAGGATGAGCGCGCGGGCAAAACCGCCGCGCCTGACGGGCGGTTCCTCTTCTTCTGGGGGCGGGTTCCATTTTATCTCGGGGGCCTGGCGGCGGACCGGCTTGGGCCCGGCCTCCCTCTGGGCGGGGACGGGGCGCGCCTCATCGGTCTCCCGGCGCTCTTTGGCGGGGCGGCGCTCACGCTTCGCGGGCGGCTGTTCCTCTGCGGAGGCGCCTGTTCCGGCGGCCCTGGGCGCGGCGGCCTTCGGCTCGGGCTCCTGCACCTCCTCAGCCCTGGCCGCGCGGCGCGGAACCGGCCTTTCCTCAGCCGGTTCCGGCCTGTCCTCCACCGCCGTGGGTGCGGCGGGACGCGGCGCGGGCGTGCCGTCCAGATCCCGGCGGATGGATTCGAGGAAGCTGTCGAAATCCTCGTCCGCGGACAGTCCGGTGAAATCAAAGCCCTTGTTCTCTTCGCTCATGTCTCATTCCCCCTCGCCTGAAGCGTCCTGCTCCGGAGCTTCGCTCCCGGCAGGCCCTTCACTTTCCGCCGGCGCGTCGCTCTCTACAGGCTCGGCGCTCTCAGCCGGCGTGTCGCTCTCGGCTGGCGCGGCGCTCTCCACGGGCTCCTCGCTCTGCACGGGCGTCTCTTCCGGCGCGAGAATGGCTTCGATCTCGTCCTCTGGGACGAAAAGCCCCGCCAGGAAGGAAAGCCCGCTGTCCGAGGCGCGCTGCACGAACACCTCCCGCGCCGCGGGAGAGGGTCCCTTCGTGATTATAAACACCGCCGCCAGCACCGCGATGACGGCGCAGGCCAGCGTCACGCCGACGAAGGCAAAGACTCTCCCGGCGACCCGGCCGGCTCCGCCCTCGTCGAGCTGCATCTTGTCTTCCCTGCCCATATTTCTTCTCCCTTCCGTGAGAGTTTTGTCCTATTTATTGAAGTACAGCAGTCTGGCCTTGCCCTCGCCCAGCTCGACGCAGCTCCAGCAGCCCTGCTCGAACCAGAGGCGGTTCACAGCGGAATCCGGCATCTCCAGGAGCAGCATCATGATGGTGGAAAGCGGCCCGTTGTGCGCCACGAGCAGGGTGTCCCGACCGCCTGCGGCGGCGCGCTCTATGACGTTGAGGACGCGGCCGCGCAGGCTATCAAAGCTCTCGCCCCCCGGCGGGACAACGGTGGTCCAGTCGTTCAGCATGGCGCGCACCAGCTCCGGCTGCTCGGCTGTCATCTGCTCGAAGGGGCGGTTTTCAAACTCGCCCATGTCCTGCTCCATGAGCCCGTCGTCGAGCTCTATGCGCACGCTGCGCCCGGCCAGGGCAAGGCGCGCGGTCTCCGCCGCGCGGATGAGCGGGCTGGAGATGCACAGGTCTATGTGCTCCCCCGCGAGCTTTTCTCCCACTTCGCGGGCCTGACGGCAGCCCTTTTCGGTGAGCGAGCAGTCCGTGCGCCCGTAAAGGCGGCGCTGGACGTTGCACTCGGATTCTCCGTGTCTGACGAGATACAGCTTCATATGTCGGACCTCTCCTGTTCCACCGGCAGCCCGGCGAGATATCTGCGCAGCATATCGAAGACGTTCTGGCAGGCGTAAAGTCTGACCGTGGCCCTGTCGCGGTTGGAGATGTGCTTCTCGCGCACCCAGGTGCGCGTCCCGTCCGAGAGTGAGACGAAAACGGTGCCCACGGGGTTCCGCCCGTCGCCGTCGGGTCCCGCAAGACCCGTTATGCCCACGCCGAGCTGCGCGCCCAGCTTGAGCCTCACGCGCTCGGCCAGCTCCGCGGCGACCTCGCGGCTGACCGCGCCGTATTTCTCCAGCGTGTCCCTCGGGATGCCGAGCAGCAGGTGCTTGGCATCGTTCGTATACACCACTACGCCGCCGCGCAGCACGGCGGAGGCGCCCGGGATATCGGTTATGCGGGCCTCAAGCTCCCCGCCCGTGCAGCTCTCCGCCGCGGCGAGGCTGACGCCCTTCTCGATGAGGAGCTTCACCGTGTGTTCTGCGATGTTCGCCCCGTCCACCGCGTATGCGAGGTCTCCGAACATGTCGAGGACCTTCTCGACGACGGGGGCCATCATCTCCTCGGCCTCGGCGGCGGTCCCCGCCTTGGCGGTGACGCGCACGAGGCACTCGCCGTTCTTGGCGTAGGGCGCGAGGGTGGGGTTCGTGAGCTCCTGCATGTAGTCGCGCAGGCGGTACTCCATCTCGCTCTCGCCTATGCCGAAGAAGTGGATGTTGTGCGAGGCGATGACGGCGTCGGAGAGCCGCGCGAGGATGGGCCGCACGCGGTACTCCAGCAGCGGGCGCAGCTCCCTGGGCGGGCCGGGCAGCATGACGACGTGGACGCCCTCGCGCTCGAAGTAGCAGCCGGGCGCGGTGCCCCAGTCGTTGCGCAGGGCCGTGGAGCCCTCGGGCAGCCAGACCTGCTGGAGGTTGTTGGGCGTGAGCTCCCTGTAGCCGCGCTTTACCCAGATATCGCGCAGCCAGGCCTCTTCGCCTTTGTCCAGCGCAAGCTCCATGCCGAAGGCGGCGGCCAGGGCGGACTTCGTGAGGTCGTCGCAGGTGGGGCCGAGGCCGCCGGTGGTTATGATGAGGTCCGCGCGGCCCTTGGCGCGGCTCACGGCCTCCGTGACCCGGCCCGGGTTGTCGCCCACGACGGTCTGCCAGTGGACGTCGATGCCGTATTCCGACAGGAGCACGGCGACGTCCGCCGCGTCCGTATTTATCGTGCTGCCGAGCAGCAGCTCGGTGCCGACGGAGATTATCTCAGCCTTCAATGTCTATCCATATCCTTTCGATGCCTTCCAGCGCCTCGGCCACGAGGCCCTCTATGTCCATGGCTGCCTCCGCCGCGGCGACGTCCTCGACCCTCGGCTTGGTCTTGGGGTGGCGCGGGGTGAAGACGGTGCAGCAGTCCTCATAGGGCAGGATCGAGGTCTCAAAGGTGCCGATCTTCCGCGCGATGCGGATGATGTCCTCCTTGTCCATGCCTATAAGCGGCTGTAGGACGGGAAGGTCCGTGACGGCCTGGGTGCTGGCCATGGCCTCCATGGTCTGGCTGGCGACCTGGCCGAGGTTCTCGCCGGTGACGATGGCCTTGCAGCCGCCGCGCTCGGCTATCTTTTCCGCTATGCGCATCATGAAACGGCGCATGACGAGGGTGAAATACTCCTCCGGGCACTTGTCGCGTATCTCCTCCTGTATGTGCGTGAAGGGTACGACCTCAAGGCACATCTGCCCGCACCAGGGCGTGAGCAGCCGCGCGAGCTCCACCACCTTTTCCTTGGCCGCCTCGGAGGTATAGGGGAAGGAGAAGAAGTGTACGGGTATGCACCTCACGCCGCGGCGGGTTATCATCCATGTGGAGACGGGGCTGTCGATACCGCCGGAGAGCAGGGTGACGGCCCGGCCGTTGGAGCCTATGGGCAGCCCGCCCGCGCCGGGCGCAGGGGCCGCGTGGACATAGGCCGCGTAGTCGCGCACCTCAAGGTGGACGGTAAGCTCCGGATGCCGGACGTCCACGCGCGTCTCCGGGTAGGCCTCTGCAAGCCGGCCGCCGACGTACTGGGAGAGCTGTATGCTGGTCATGTGGAAGCTCTTGTCGGAGCGCTTGGTCTCCACCTTGAAGCTCTCAGCGGCGAGCATATCCTCGCGCAGGTACTCGATGGCGAGCCTTGCGATGGCGTCCTCGTCCTTCTCGCAGGCCGCGGCGCGCGAGAGCGCCACGACGCCGAAGGTCTTTGAGAGCGCGTCAAAGGCGGCGTCCATATCCGCGGTCTCGCTCTCGGGCTCGACATAGACCGTGGACTGCACGCAGTAGACGCGGAACTCGCCCATGGGCTTGAGCCGCTTGCGTATATTCGAGACGAGCTTCTGCTCGAAATATCTCCTGTTGAGGCCCTTCAGGACGGTCTCGCCCTGTTTGAGCAATATGATGTCTTTCAAAAAAATCACCTTAAAACGAAATTTCGCAGCCCAGAGCGCACTCTCTCAGCCCGCACAAAAAGGCCGCGCGGCGCAGGACGACGAAGTCCCAGCGTCTGGCCTCGGTCTCCAGCCGCACAGCCGGGAACCCCAGCACGCGTGAGCGCCCGACGGCGCGCAGGTCCGCGAAAGGTATGAAGATGCGTCTTTTATCCTTCGGCACCTGTATCTTCTGCGTAGTAAAAAGCAGCCCGCCGGGCTGGATGAGGAGGCAGCCGCCGGTTATCCCGCCCCAGCAAAGGCTTGCCGCATAAGCTCCGCCCATGCGCTCGCCCCCTGAAATTGTCGGTCATAGCACAATTACAGGATATTTTATCACACCGTCCCGTCAAACGCAAGCGCGCAGGCTGGTTTTGCGCCTCCCGCCCGGCGGTGCGGAGGACGGCGGCGGAACGCGCCGTTTTGCTTGCGGTTGATTTTACCTTACCCTGCGGTTCCACCCCATTTCTTTGGTCTTACCCAAAGAAAGGCGCTTTTGGACGCGTGCGCCCCCGTAGGCTTGGCGGGCAAAAGTCTCGCCCAGTAAAAGTTTTTTGCCCCGCTTTTTTACAAAAAAGCGGGCGGGGTCCAGGGGCTGCGCCCCTGGCCGCGCGCCGCAGCGCGCGGAAT
>NHCFR05603__coassemble_1971_pt1 | contig 7790 bp, 4 predicted proteins | sample NHCFR05603__metabat2_high_PE_010 | metagenome-assembled genome bin NHCFR05603
AAAGACAACCAACAGCAAAACGGCGAGTTCCTCCAACCCCACCCCCCATCCCCCAAAAATCCGAGAGAGAGAAGAAATTTAAAAATAAACACAAGGAGACGACAATGCTTCAAAGACCCTTCGAAAAAGTCATGGCCGCCAACCGCGGCGAGATCGCCATCCGCATCTTCCGCGCCTGCTACGACCTCGACATCCGCACCCTCGCCATCTACTCCAAAGAGGATATGATGAACCTCTTCCGTACCAAGGCCGACGAGGCCTACCTCATCGGCGAACACCTCAGCCCCCTGGGCGCCTACCTCGCCATCGACGAGATAATCGCCCTCGCCAAAAAGCGCGGCGTGGACGCCATCCACCCCGGCTACGGCTTCCTCTCCGAAAACGCCGCCTTCGCCCGCGCCTGCGAGGAGGCCGGCATCAAGTTCATCGGCCCGCCCAGCTCCGTCCTCGCCAAAATGGGCGACAAGCTGGAGGCCAAGAAGATCGCCGTAGCCTGCGGCGTCCCCGTCATCCCAGGCACCCGCGAGCCCCTGCGCGACGCGGACGAGGCCCTCGCCAAGGCAAAGGAGTTCGGCTTCCCCGTCATCCTCAAAGCCGCCGCAGGCGGCGGCGGGCGCGGCATGAGGCTCTGCGAAAAGCCCGAGGACGTCGCCCCCGCCTTCGAGCTCGTCTCCAACGAGGCCCGCAAGGCCTTCGGCGACGACAGCATCTTTATGGAGAAATACCTCGTCGAGCCCAAGCACATCGAGGTCCAGATACTCGCCGACGAGCACGGCTGCGTCCGCCACCTCGGCGAGCGCGACTGCTCCCTCCAGCGGCGCTACCAGAAGGTCGTCGAGTTCGCCCCGGCCTGGAGCGTCGCCCCCGAGGTGCGCGAGAGGCTCCACGCCGACGCCGTCAAAATAGCCGAGGCCGTGCATTACGTGAACGCCGGCACCGTCGAGTTCCTCGTGGACAAGTCCGGCAGCCACTACTTCATCGAGATGAACCCGCGCATACAGGTCGAGCACACCGTCACCGAGATGGTCACGGGCATCGACATCGTGCGCGCCCAGATACTCATCGCCGGCGGCGCGCCGCTCTCGCACCCGGAGATAGGGCTCGCGGAGCAGTCCGACCTGCGCGTGGACGGCTACTCCATCCAGTGCCGCGTCACCACCGAGGACCCCAAGAACAACTTTGCCCCGGATAACGGCAAGATCGTCTCCTACCGCTCCGGCGGCGGCTTCGGCGTCCGGCTCGACGGCGGCAACGCCGCGGCGGGCGCGGAGATAAGCCCCTACTACGACTCCCTCCTCGTCAAGGTCACGAGCTGGGACCGTACCTTCGAGGCCGTCTGCCGCAAGGCGCGCCGCGCCATCAACGAGGAGCACGTCCGCGGCGTCAAGACCAACATCTCCTTCGTCACGAACATTCTGAACCACCCCACCTTCATAAACGGCGGCTGCCACACCAAGTTCATCGACGAGACGCCGGAGCTCTTCGACATCACGGACTCCCGCGACAGGGCCACGCGCGTCCTGCGCTACATCGCGAACCTCCAGGTCCAGAACCCGGACGCGGAGCGCCGCGAGTACCCCGCCCCGCGCTACCCCGTGCCCGCGCGCGAGGTCACGCCGCAGATGGGCCTCAAGCACCTGCTCGACACCGAGGGGCCGGAGGCCGTCTCCAAGTGGGTGCTCTCGCAGAAGAAGCTGCTCGTCACCGACACCACAATGCGCGACGCGCACCAGAGCCTGCTCTCCACCCGCATGCGCACCCGCGACATGGTCAAGGGCGCCGAGGGTACGGCGGATTTCCTCGCCGACTGCTTCTCCCTCGAAATGTGGGGCGGCGCCACCTTCGACACCGCCTACCGCTTCCTCTACGAGTCCCCCTGGGAGCGCCTCGTCATGCTGCGCGAGAAGATACCGAACATCCCCTTCCAGATGCTCCTGCGCGGGAGCAACCTCGTCGGCTACGCCAGCTACCCGGACAACCTCGTCCACGCCTTCATCGAGGAGAGCGCCAAGGCCGGCATAGACGTCTTCCGCGTCTTCGACTCCCTCAACTGGATACCCAGCATGGAGACCGCCATGGAGGCCGTGCTGGGGACCGGCAAGCTCCTTGAGGCCACCGTCTGCTACACCGGCGACATCCTCGACCCCAAGCGCGACAAGTACACGCTCAAATACTACGTCGATTTCGCCAGGGAGCTGGAGCGCCGCGGTGCGCACACGCTCTGCATCAAGGACATGTCCGGCCTCCTGAAGCCCTACGGCGCAAAGAAGCTGGTGCAGACGCTCAAGCAGGAGATAGGCATCCCCATCCACCTGCACACCCACAACACGACGGACAACCAGATTGCCTCGTACCTCCTCGCCGCCGAAGCGGGCGTGGACATCGTGGACTGCGCCATAGGCCCGCTCTCCAGCCTCACCAGCCAGCCGAGCATCAACTCCCTCGTCGAGGCCCTGCGCGGCACGGAGCGCGACACCGGCATAGACCCCGAGGGCCTGCAGAAGCTCTCCGACTACTGGAGCGACATCCGCGAGCGCTACTCCGGCTTCGACAAGGGCCTGCGCACGCCCGTCACCGACATATACAAGTATGAGATACCCGGCGGCCAGTACACGAACCTCCAGCCCCAGGTCGAGGCCCTGGGCCTCGGCCACCGCTTCGAGGACGTCAAGGAGATGTACCGCACGGTGAACGACATGCTGGGCGACATCATAAAGGTCACGCCCAGCTCCAAGATGGTGGGCGACCTTGCCATCTTCATGGTGCAGAACGAGCTCACGCCCGAGAACATCGTGAAGCGCGGCGAGAGCCTGGCCTTCCCGGACAGCGTCGTGAGCTACTTCAAGGGCATGATGGGCCAGCCGCCCTGCGGCTTCCCGGAGGAGCTCCAGCGCGTGGTCCTCAAGGGCGAGCGGCCCATAAACTGCCGCCCGGGCGAGCTGCTGCCGCCCGTGGACTGGGACGCCGTGCGCGCCGAGGTGCAGAAATACACCCCCGACCCCAGCCGCCGCGGCCTCATCTCCTACGCCATGTACCCGAAGGTCCTGGAGGACTACTTCACCCACCGCAAGGAGTACGGCTACATCATGCGCATGGGCAGCCACGTCTTCTTCAACGGCATGGCCGTAGGTGAGACGACCACGATAAACATCGAGGACGGCAAGACCCTCGTCATCAAGTACCTCGGCCTGGGCGACAGGAACGAGGACGGCACGCGCAACGTCCAGTTCGAGCTCAACGGCTCCCGCCGCGAGGTCGCCGTGCCGGACCCGCAGGCGCCGGACACATCCCGCAAGGTCCGCATGGCCGACCCCGAGGACAAGAGCCAGATAGGCGCCTCCATCCCCGGCATGGTCTCCAAGCTCAGCGTCAAGCCCGGCGAGGAGGTCAAGGCCAACCAGGTCGTCGCCATCATCGAGGCCATGAAGATGGAGACTTCCGTCGTCGCGCTCACGGACGGCCGCGTGGGCGAGGTCTTCATAGAGCCGGGCCGCAGCGTGAAGGCGGGCGAGCTGCTCATGACCATCGTATGAGACTGTATTTTTCCGGCCACGACTGCCGCTATGCGGCGGAGCAGAGCCTGCTCATGCTCTTTCCCGGCGAGAAGCCGGAGTACCCGGAGGGCAGCCCCTCCGGGGAGCGCTGCGAGCTGCGGGTGAGCCGCGGGGCGAAGTACACGGTCTGCACGGCCCTGCTGGTGCGCTCCGGCGCGGCCTTCCGGGGCCGGGCGCAGGCGGAAAACCCGGACCCGGCGGACGAATACGCCCTGCGCGGCTGCGAGAACCGGCTCGTGAAGCTCGCCTTCTACCGCGCGGCCCTCGCCTCCGGCCTGCCCAAGCCCGAGTGGGGCAGCCTCTCCGGCGTGCGCCCGGCCAAGCTCATGGACGCCTACCTGCGCGAGGGGCTCTCGCCCCGGGCGGCCAAGGGCCGCTTCATGCGGGAGTACTTCGTCTCCGGCTCGCGCGCACAGCTCTGCCTCGACGCCGCCCTCGCGGCGCAGGAGGCGGCGCGGAGCCTGGACGAGAGGGACGTCTGCCTCTACGTGGGCATACCCTTCTGCCCGACGCGCTGCGCCTATTGCAGCTTCGTCAGCCAGTCCGTAGAGAAGAGCATGAAACTCATGGAGCCCTTCCTCGACGCGCTGCTGCTGGATATCCGGGCCACGGCGGCCGAAACGCGGCGCGCCGGGCTCCGGCCCGTCGCCCTCTACATGGGCGGCGGCACGCCCACGACGCTCTCGGCGGCGCAGCTCGACAGGCTCTGCGCGGCGCTGGAGCGGGAGTTCGACCTCTCGGCCCTGCGGGAGTACACCGTCGAGGCCGGGCGTCCGGACACGATAACGGCGGAGAAGCTGCGCGTCCTGCGCGCGCACGGCGTGGGCCGCGTGAGCGTGAACCCCCAGACGATGTTGGACAGCGTGCTCGAAGCCATAGGCCGCCGCCACACGGCGCAGGACATCGTGGACGCCCTCGCCCTCGTGCGGGAGTGCGGGGGCTTCGAGGTGAACATGGACCTCATAGCGGGCCTGCCCACGGATACGGCCGGGGGCTTTTCCCGCACGCTGGACGCGGTGCTCTCCCTCGCGCCGGAGAACGTGACCGTACACACCCTCAGCCTCAAGCGCGGCTCGGGCCTCACGCTCGCGGGCAGGCCCCTGCCCGAGGCCGGCGAGGTGCGCGCCATGCTCGACGAGGCCATGGAGCGCCTCGCCGGGTCCGGCTACGCGCCCTACTACCTCTACCGCCAGAAGAACATGGCCGGCGGCTTCGAGAACGTCGGCTGGACGAAGCCCGGCTCGGAAAACCTCTACAACATCTGCATCATGGAGGAGCTCTGCTCCATCCTCGCCATGGGCGCGGGCGGCTCCACCAAGCTCGTCGCGGACGGGGGGAAGCGTATAAAGCGCTTCATCGCCCCGAAGTACCCCCAGGAATACATAAACGCCGCCCCCGGCTTCGCCGCGGGGAAGGAAAGGATAGGTGAGTTCTATGGCCTTCAGCCTTAAGGAGATAAACTACCGCACGGTGGCCGACCCCTCGGGGTTCATGGCCGAGTGCGACGCGCGCTACGCCGCCAAGATCCGCGGCGCGGCGGACATGATAGCCGAGAACCTCCGGCAGAGCCCCATCGTCCTGCTCTCCGGCCCCTCCGGCAGCGGCAAGACGACCACGGCCCAGAAGATCGAGGAGGAGCTCACGAAGCGCGGCGTGCGCACCTACACCATCAGCATGGACAACTACTTCCGCACCGTGGACCCCGCCACCGCCCCGCGCACCAAGGAGGGGGCCATCGACTTTGAGAGCCCCCTGTGCATGGATATGGAGCTTTTGAACGAACACTTCACGAAACTCGCCCGCGGCGAGCGCATCCTCGTGCCGAAGTATGAGTTCGCCCGCCAGATGCGCGTGCTGGAGCCTTCGAAGTCGCTGAAGCTGAAAAAGGACGAGATAGTCATCTTCGAGGGCATCCACGCCCTGAACGACGACATTACGGCCAAGCACCCGGAGGCCTTCAAGCTCTACATCTCCGCGCGCTCGAACGTCGAGTTCGAGGGCAGCGTGGTGTTCAAGGGCACCTGGATGCGCCTCGTGCGCCGCACGGTGCGCGACAGGCTCTTCCGCGCCTACGACCCGGACAAGACCATCGCCATGTGGGCCAACGTCCGCCGGGGCGAAAAGCTCTATATAAGCCCCTTCAAGAACAAGGCAAACCTCATGCTCGACACTGCGCACGAGTACGAGCTGCCCGTCATGAACCACATCGCGACGGAGCTCTTCTCCTCCATCCCGGAGGGCATAGAGCGCTATGAGGAGCTGCGCAGCGTCCTGCCCGCCCTCCAGCTCTTCGGCCACATCGACAACGACCTCGTCGCGCCGGATTCCCTCGTGCGGGAGTTCATCGGCGGCGGCATCTACGAGCAGTGAGAGCGGCGGTCATAGGGGCCGGGGCCTCGGGCATGACGGCGGCCATCACCGCCGCGCGCCTGGGGCATGAGGTCACGCTCTACGAGCGGCAGGCCCGCGCGGGCCGCAAGCTCATGGCCACCGGCAACGGCCGCTGCAACCTCACGAACACGGGCGCGGCCCCGGCGAACTACCACGGCGAGGCCCCGGCCTTCGTGCGCCCCGCGCTCGAACGTTTCAGCCCGGCGGAGGCCCTGGACTTCTTCCGGGGCCTCGGCCTCCTGGTGCGGGAGGAGCACGGCGGGCGGGTGTATCCGCTCTCGAACTCGGCAAACAGCGTTGTGGACGTGCTGCGCCAGGGCCTGGAGGCGGCGGGCGTGCGCCTCGCCGCGGGCGACAGGGTGCGGGAGCTGCGCCGCGCGGGCGCGGGCTTTTCTGTCCTCACGGAGAGCGGGGAGAAGCAGAACTTTGACGCCGTGGTCATCGCCTGCGGCGGCCTCGCGGGGGAGAAGCTGGGCGGCGGCCGGGACGGCTACGAGCTGCTGAAGTCCCTGGGCCACACGCGCACGGCCCTGCGTCCGGCGCTGGTGCAGATAACGACGGAGCCGGCCTATCCGCGTTCGCTCAAGGGCATCAAGGCCGACTGCGCCCTGCGCCTCGTCTGCGGCGGCGCGGAGCTGGGCCGGAGCGAGGGCGAGCTGCTGTTCACGGAGACGGGGGTCTCCGGCCCCGCGGCCTTCGACCTCTCGCGCGCGGTCTCGGCGGCGGGGGAGGCGGCGCTGGAGCTGGAGGCGGACTTCCTGCGGGACTACGCCTGGGGCGAGGCGCTGGAGCATCTGCGCCGCCGCGCCGGGGCCGCCCCGGGCCTGCCGGTCTCGGAGCTCTTCACGGGCAGCGTCCACAACCGTCTGGGGCGGATGCTGGTGAAATACGCGGGCCTGGACGCGGGCAAGGCGCTCTCGGAGCTGACGGAGCGCGAGCTGCGCGCGGCGGCCTCGGCCTGCAAGCGCTTCAGCCTGCCCGTACGCGGCACGGAGGGTTTCGCCTCCGCCCAGGTGACGGCCGGCGGCGTGCGCACCTCGGAGTTTTGCCCTGAAACGCTTGAGAGCCGCATAGTCCCGCATCTCTTCGCCTGCGGCGAGGTGCTGGACATCGACGGCGACTGCGGCGGCTACAACCTCCAGTGGGCCTGGTCAAGCGGCGCCCTCGCCGGACGCCTGGGCGCGCCCCAGGCATAAAAGTTTTTTGCCCCGCTTTTTTACAAAAAAGCGGGCCGGGGCCAGGGGCGGCGCCCCTGGCCGCGCGCCGCAGCGCGCGGAACGCCCGATCGCCAATAAAGCGCAGGAAGGGGTAAAGGGGGAACCCTCGCCGGGGGTTCCCCCTTTGCGGGCGGCCCCGCCGCCCGGCCTCCCGGTTTCCACCGCCGTAACGTCGGTGAGCAACGGACGTTCGGGTCGTCGGGGACGCCGACCCCTACAGGGCGGCTGCGGCGATGTGGGGTTAGTGGTATACCGACGTCCGGGCGGGGGTGGGACCCCGCCCCTACAAACGAATTTTTACGTTTTCGCGTTTTGTTCGCCGCGCCAGCCCCGTAGGGGACGGCGGCCCCTACATCCCGCCGTCACGGTCACCGCCGACCCCACCACGTTCCTCCAACCCCCTGTAGGGGCGGGGTCCCACCCCCGCCCGGCGTCGGATGACTGCGGGCGTCATGGCGCCGCACCCGCCCTGTAGGGGACGGCGTCCTCGACGTCCCGCGGTTGGTCTATTGCCTGCCTTATCACGTTCCTCCAACCCCGGCCCGGGCGTCGGATTATCTCGCAGTATATCGCGCGGCACGCGGTCCGTTTCCCACCCGCCGTAGGGGTCGGCGTCCTCGACGACCCT
>NHCFR05603__coassemble_2089_pt1 | contig 7376 bp, 7 predicted proteins | sample NHCFR05603__metabat2_high_PE_010 | metagenome-assembled genome bin NHCFR05603
AAGCGGGCGGGGTCCAGGGGCTGCGCCCCTGGCCGCGCGCCGCAGCGCGCGGAATACCCCCATGCTCCACAAAGCGCAGGAGGGGGTCAAAGGGGGGACCCTCGCCGGGGGTCCCCCCTTTGCGGGCGGCCTAAGCCGCCCGCAGACCCTGCGACGCCGCGGGGCCGGCGGTGAACGAAGGGAAGGGTCGTCGAGGACGCCGACCCCTACAGGGCTGGTGCGGCGACACGGGGTCTGCGGTCATCCCAGCGTCCGGGCGGGGGTTGGACCCCGCCCCTACGGGGGCTGGATGAACGTGGTGGAGTTGGCGGAGACCGTGACGGCGGGACGTCGAGGACGCCGTCCCCTACAGGGCGGCTGCGACGCCGTGGGGCCGGCGATAATCCCGCGCCGGGCGGGGGTGGGACCCCGTCCCTATGGGGCTGGAGGAACGTGATACGGCTGAAATAAAAAACGCCCCCATCGGGGGCGTTTTTCATTTTGCAGGCGTTTTATTTAATTGACAAACCGCTCGCCGGAATGATGGGGCCTTCCGCTTCGGAGGCGGTAAGGCTTATCCTGTCGCCGGGGTTCAGGATGGCCGCTTCGGGGCTGTCGGAGGCGCTGATGCTGTAATACACGTCCCCGCCTTCGAGCTGCACGTAGTACACGCTGTTGCCGCCTATTACCGAGCTGCGGATGTCCGCTACCACGCCCTCGACCTCGCTGCCGCCGCTGACGGAGCCGCCCTCGATGGTGATGCCGTTCTCGGCCAGCAGCTGTTCGTAGCTCTCTATGCAGCTGGAGACCGAGGTGCCCGTCGCCACGACGTTATACTGCTGGACGTTCACCATCGCGTACATCTTCACCAGCTGGCTCGCGTCCTTGAGCGCCATGAAATACGTCGGCTGGCCGCCGATGTTCAGCAGCAGCGGGCTCGTCGCCTGGTACTCGTACTGCTGCACCGCGCCCTCCGCCGAGTCCATGGCCGAGCTCTCCTCCGCGCCCGCGCAGGGATAGTAGCGCGCGTCCTTCGTGCGCTGGTTCACCAGGATGAAGCCGATGTTGCCGCGGTCGCCCGTCACGGAGGTGATGCCCGTGTAGAGCCACACGTCGTCGTCCTGGGCGATGTAGTTGTAGTAGCGCGTGGCCTCCGTGCAGCCGCTCTGGCCGAAGAGGCTGTTCCAGAAGCCGCCCTGGTAGAGGCCGTAGTAGTTGTACTGCTCCAGGATGAGCTCCGCCGTGTAGACCCTGTCCACCCACTGGGGCACGTCCGCCACGTCGTAATACGTGCTCTCGCCCGTGACGGCGTTCACCAGCACCGCGCCGACGGCGTCCTCGCCGCCGAAGAGGCCCACCTTCTTGGTCACCACCGTGGCGACCCAGTAGGGCTCGCCGTCCTCGTTGACCTCAAAGTTCACGTCCGTGAACATCTTCGTCGGGTACTTGAAGCGCAGGTAGCGGTCGATATCCCGGAAGAAATACTCGGAGGGCGAATACCTGATGCCCTGCTCAAGGCGCTGGACCGTGACCTCCTGCGTGACCATGTCGATGACCATATAGGCCGGGATGCCGGCCTTCTGGTTGTTCCACCACTTGAAGAAGTCGCCGTAGTTGAGGTAGGTCACGCGCACGGGGCGGTTCTGGTAGTTTATCTGGAAGCTGTCGCTGTAGACCTCGAACTGGCTGACGAGCTCAGAGAGCTCGCCCAGCTTGCGGTTGGCGAGGACGTTGGCCGAGGCCGAGTCCAGCATGGGGATCTGGTCGAAGGAGATCTCCGCGACGTCCGCGGCGAAGTCTCCGTTCTCGATGGGCAGCAGCTGGGCATAGTCCCGCGCGCGGAAGAGCTTCCAGCCGATGAGGCTGCCCGCGACGGCGACGACTATGCACAGGCAGACGATGTAAAACGGCACCGCCGCCTTTTTCCGGGCCTGGGCGACGTAGCCCTTCACGCTGTCGGCGCGGAAGCCCTCCAGCAGCAGCACGCAGACGCAGTAGACCGCGCACAGCAGGATTATAAAGACGTAGAAGTCGCCCGAGTGGATGTTGATGGCCGGGAGCTTGAAGTAGAAGTAGAAAAAGCCGAAGATCAGCGTCACGGCGAGGCTCAGCGCCAGGCTCGCCCCGCGGGAAAAGCTGCGGCGCATCTTTTTGGGGCGCCCGCCGCCCTGACGCTGGGGCGGGGTCCAGTGGTACTCGCCGGTCTCCTCGTTCTGGGAAAAGCCGCCGAAATTGCCGAAGCTGCCGAAGTTGAATTTCATTTTTACCTCCGTGTGTTCAGTTGCCGCGCAGGGCCGCCACGCCCCGCATGATGAAGTCGCCGCCCAGCTTCGCCATCTCCGCCGGGGACTCCTTCAGCCCGGAGTCCATCCACTCCTTCGTGATGGAGAGCATCCCCTGCACCGCGAAGGAGCAGAAGAGGTCCAGCTCCCGCCCGCTGGCGGAGCAGGTCCGCTCCAGAAAGCTGCGCATGTACTGGTTCTTGAGCGTCTCAAAAAGCCGCTGCTGGAAGTCCATATCGTTGTTCCGGCAGATGAGCGCCCGGTAGACGTCCGCGCTGTCGTAACAGAGCTTCAGCACGTCTTCGAGATAGTGGTAGGTGCTCTGGTCCCAGTCCGGGGAGCTGTTGATGACGCTTATCTCCTCCAGGCGGACGAAGATGGTCTCCTCCAGCTGGGTCAGCAGGTCGTAAACGTCCTTGTAGTGTGCGTAGAAGGTGCCGCGGTTCACGTCCGCCAGCTCGGCGATCTCGCGGACCGTTATCTCGCCCACGCTCTTTTCCATCATCAGGGTCGTGAGCGCCATGCGGAGCTGCTTCTTCGTCTTCCGCACCCTGCGGTCGGTCCTCGGTTCTTCCATTTTCGTCAACTCCTCAAAACCTATCGTGTTGTATCGCGCACACAATTCGTATAAAATCATTATAAACAAATTCTGCGCGTTATTCAACCACGAGTTTGATTTTGCCCTCCGCAAATTGCACAGCCCCGGACACTTCAGCGCCCGGACGTTGGAAAACGCCATAAATTTGACAATATAGTTGACGATTATTTACAAAAGCCTTATAATGAAAGCGGCAAATATACGGCAAATTGACAATGAAGCAGAGGGGGGTACACACATTGAGAGACCTGAAGCACCTTATCCGCTTTGAGGAGCTGCTGCGCGCGGCGAACAACGAGCTGGTGCAGCAGGCCCAGGCGGAGGGGAAGCTCGCTCTGGGCTACAACTGCTCCTACATACCCGAGGTGCTGCTGGACGTGGAGGGCTGCTTCGGCGTGCGCCTGCGCGCGCCCGGCTGCACCAGCCCCGACATGGCCACCTACTACATGACCAACCGCTCATGTCCCTATTCCAAGAGCATACTGGAGCGCGCCTTCGAGGGCGGCTACAACTTCCTGGACGCGCTCATCGGCCAGGAGTGCTGCTGCACCATGAACCGCATGGAGCAGTACTTTGAATACTGCGGCCTCATCCCGAAGGAGAAGTTCTTCGTCGCCTGCATCGACATGCCGATAAACCGCAGCGAGTGGCACGTCGGCTACTACCGCCGCCAGATGGAGAAGAAGATCCTCGAACCCCTGCGCGAGACCTACGGCGTGGACTTCTCGGAGGAACGCCTGCGCGCCGCCATCGCGGAGCACAACGAGCTGTGCCGCATCATAACGGAGATGGGCGCGCTGCGCAAGGCGGAAAACCCCGTCATCACGGGCTACGAGTTCCACGTCATGCAGCTCGCGAGCCTGACCTGCCCGAAGTACCTCGTCCTGCCCCTCCTGCGCGAGACACTGGAGGAGCTCAAAACGCGCGAGCCGGAGCCGAAGCCCTGGTTCCGCGCGCGGGTCATGGTCACCGGCGCCGAGATAGACGACCCGGAGTTCACGAAGATGCTGGAGATGTCCGGGGCCATGGTCGTGGCGGACCGCTACTGCTTCGGCTCCCTGCCCGGGCGGGAGGAGATCGAGCTGCGCGAGGGCGAGTCGGCGCTCGACGCCATCGCCAGGCACTACCTCTACAACAACCACTGTCCCCGCGCCATGGGTCCGAAGAACCTCAAGGCCCGCAAGCAGTACATCTACGAAAAGGCCCTGGAATACGGCGCGGAGGGCGTCATCATCGAGAGCATGAAGTTCTGCGAATACTGGGGCTATGAGCGCGCGCAGGACGCCGCCTGGCTGACGGAGGGCTTCGCCCTGCCCGGCACGCTGCCGGTCTGCCAGATAGAGCGGGACTACACCTGCGCGGCCTCGGGCCAGCTGAGGACGCGCTTCCAGGCCTTTGTGGAGTCGCTTGAGATAAAGCGCATCCAGGCCGCGGAGCAGAAGGAGGGCGCGTGATGGCAAAGGCGAAGCACAGCTTTAAGGAAAAATGGGGCAGCTTCAAAAACTTCGCCAAAGGCGAGCCCCTGTGCGCCTTCATGGGCGACAGCTACATTGAAAAGACGAACATCATGAACCGCCGCGAGTGGCGCGGCTTTGTGGACACGGCCTGCGACTTCGCCTGGTGGCTGGGCACCTGGGGCAAGATGTCGGGCCTCATCCTGCGCGACCCCGTGAGGATGATCCGGGCCTTCTGGCGCTACCGCTGGCTCTCGGGCTATCTCTGCACGCCCGCCATGGTGGACCGCTGGACCTCGGGCGACCGCGGCATACCCCTGCGCGCGGACCACCACGCCATAAACGCCATGGTCTCCGACTCCATAGACACCATCTGGAAGCTCATCCGCGCCGACCGCCACTTCGGCGAGACGAAGTGGACCGAGCGCACCATAGGCTTCGACTACACCCTGCCGAAGCACATCATGTTCGGCTTCCCGGGCTACGAGGCCATCAACATCCAGCAGCACCCGGCCTTCATGATACCCATCATGAACAAGCACTACGGCTGCTATTACATCGACCAGGCCGTCTCGACGGGCATCCCGCAGGACATGTGTACCCTGCCCCTGGTCGAAGTGGGCGTCGCGGTGGAGGACGAGTACCCGGACATCGGCAACTGCTACCTCGCCACGAACAACCCCTGCGACGCGAACATGATGGACAACGCCGCCATGTACCGCCGCCTCTCCGGCGACGGGAAGAAGGCCGTCCACGCCTTCGTCACGCCCCTCATGTACGACGACCCGACGACGAAGGAGCTGGGCGTCCACGAGATCTACTCCGCCATCGAGTTCCTGGAGGGGCAGTTTGGGCAGAAGTTCGACTGGGACGCCTTTGCCGACGGCATACGCCGCTTCAACGAGCTGAACATCCACGAGACGAACAAGTGGGACGTCTACGCGAAATGCGACAACATCGCCATGAACAGCATGGCCCAGGCCTTCTGGCGTATCTACATGTACCAGCAGGGCGCGAATAAGCACTTCGAGCGCGAGGCGAAGGTCATCTGGAAGTACTTCGAGAAGTGCCTTAAGAAGGACATCCGGCCCTTCAAGTACAAGCACCGGGCCCTGGCCTGGAGCTGCGGCTCGACCTACTACGACAGCGCCACCTGCTGGCTCTACCAGTGCTGGGGCATCCTGACCGTCATCAACATGGACTCGCTCACGGGCCACAACATCGTGGACACCGAGGACAGGGACGAGATGATGAGCGACATTGCCGACCTCTACGCCCGCTCGCCCATGCGCACGCACACGGTGGGCGGCAACCGGCACATCCTGATGATGTTCGAGACGGCGGCGAAGTTCAACTGCGACATGATAGTGATGTACGACGACATCGGCTGCAAGGGCATGGCCGGCTGCCAGGGCCTGTTGGAGGAGGAGTTCCGCAAGCATCCGGAGTTCCACATCATGTGGATGCCGCACGCGCTGATGGACTGCCGCACGGTGCCGACGGCCGAGGCCCGCAAGGTCGTGAACGACTACATGACCACGGTGCTCCACGAGGAGCCGGTGGACCCCTCGCTCGTCGATTTTGACGACTCCGAGGGCTGGTAAGGAGGGAAATGGAATGAAGCTGTTTTGGAAGATAAGCGCCGCCCTTGCCGCGGTCCTGGCGCTGCTTTTCACGGTGTACATGCTGAACCTTGACATGAAGCTCGTCCGCGGCGTGGTGCTGCCGTTCCTGAACAAGCACTACGACCGCCAGAAGCGCGAGCACGTCATATAGGGGAGGCGGGCCATGATAGTAAACGACAACATAAAGCCCCGCCCCCTGACCGAACAGGAACTTGCCGACCGGAAGCGCGGGGTATTCGACAGTTATGCGAACTACCTCGTCTACTGCGGCAAATGCGGGAAGATGCGCAAGACCAACATGTACGTCATGCGCGCCGAGGCCTACATAGACGAGCTGCGAGCGGCCGGGAAGACCTGCCCGGACTGCGGCGCCGACGCCTGGACGCTGGGGTATCCGGAAAACAGCGGCTCCGGGTTTGTGTACTTCAAGTGAAACGTAGAAAACGCCGCCCGAATGGGCGGCGCTTTCACTATTCCCCGCGCTGCGACCCGCGCGCCGCAAAACCGCAGCACGCGGCCCGTCCCGCAGGGACCCGTAGGGGTCGGCGTCCTCGACGACCCTTCCCTTCGTCCACCGCCAGCCCCACCACGCTCCTCCGACCCCCTCGTAGGGGCGGGGTTCCATCCCCGCCCGGGGGTGGGTTTTGGCTGGGAGGAACTCGCCGATTTGTCCTGCTGGACTTTAGGTTGGTGCTGCTGTTTCCACCCCATTTCTTTGGTCTTGCCCAAAGAAACGGGGTGGAGCCCCAAAGAAAAACGCTTGGGGTGGTGGCGCCCCCGTGAGGTTTCGGGACCCACCCGCCTCTCCCACTCGCGTGGGAGCTGCCACTCGGCCGCTGAGGTGTCCGCTCCGCGGACGATTGCAATTTGGGCGCTCCGCGCCGCGGGAATGGTGAAAACGCCCCGGAGGGGCGTTTTTTATTTCAATATGGGGTGTGTGGCAAACCGACGTCCGGGCGGGGATGGGACCCCGCCCCTTTGCGGCGCCGTAAACAAGTACCGCGCAAGACATACCCGCCAACGTAAAGACCCGCAGCCGCCCCGTAGGGGACGGCGTCCTCGACGTCCCGCAAATGAAATCAAAACGCCGCCACCGGCGGCGTTTTCACCATTTCCCGCGTTGTGACCCGCACCCGGAAAATCCCGCGGCACACGGCCCGTCCCGCAGGGACCCGTAGGGGTCGGCGTCCTCGACGACCCTTGCCTGAGATTACCGCCGGCCCTACGTCGCCGCACCAGCCCTGTAGGGGACGGCGTCCCCGACGTCCCGCCGTCACGGTCACCGCCAGCCTTACCGCGTTCCGCCGGCCCCCGTAGGGGCGGGGTTCCACCCCCGCCCGGACGCCGGGATGACCGCAGACCCCGTGTCGCCGCACCAGCCCTGTAGGGGTCGGCGTCCTCGACGACCCTTTCCTTCGTCCACCGCCAGCCCCACGGC
>NHCFR05603__coassemble_2367_pt1 | contig 6684 bp, 6 predicted proteins | sample NHCFR05603__metabat2_high_PE_010 | metagenome-assembled genome bin NHCFR05603
CAGGAGGGGGTCAAAGGGGGGACCCTCGCCGGGGGTCCCCCCTTTGCGGGCGGCTCCGCCGCCCGCAGCCCGCGCGACACCGCGGGGCCGGCAGTGGATGAAGGAAAGGGTCGTCGAGGACGCCGACCCCTACGGCGGGCGGGAAACGGACCGCGTGCCGCCGGATTTACTGCGAGATCATCCCACACCCGGGCCGGGGCGGGCGGAACACGGTGAGGCTGGCAAAAACCGTGACTGCGGGACGTCGAGGACGCCGTCCCCTACGGGGCGGGTGCGGCGACGTGGGGCTGGCAGTCATCCGACGACGGGCGGGGGTGGACCCCCGCCCCTACGAGGGGGGTGGAGGAACGCCGTGGGGTCGGCGGTGGACGAAGGAAAGGGTCGTCGAGGACGCCGACCCCTACGGCGGGTGGGAAACGGACCGCGTGCCGCCGGATTTACTGCGAGATCATCCCACGCCCGGGCCGGGGCGGGCGGAACACGGTGAGACTGGCAAAAACCGTGACGGCGGGACGTCGAGGACGCCGTCCCCTACGGGGCGGGTGCGGCGACGTGGGGCTGGCAGTCATCCGACGACGGGCGGGGGTGGACCCCCGCCCCTACGAGGGGGGTGGAGGAACGCCGTGGGGTCGGCGGTGGACGAAGGAAAGGGTCGTCGAGGACGCCGACCCCTACGGCGGGCGGGAAACGGGCCGCGTGCCGCGGGATTTACTGCGATATTATCCCACGCCCCTACGGGGGCGGCATTGAGGGCCATCGGGGACGCAGTCCCGCACATTTAATCAAAAATGCCGCCCAAAGGGGCGGCATTTTCCTTTTCCCAACCACTCGCCGTGGCGACGAGTATAAGATCTGTCCCACAGCGGAACACACAGCGCCAAGCTGAAGTCCCGCGGCACAAATCGGCGTGCTGCTTCAAACCCCGTCAGGGTGCTCAAAGCCCCAGGAGCTCCTTCGCGCGGGCGAGGTCGGAGTTTTTTACGTAGATGGTGTAGACGTAGTTCGCGGCGTCGGCATAGTCCGAGCAGCGCGCCGCGCCGCGCCGCCCGTCATGCCCATGCCGGCGCGCCGGCCCTGGGCGAGGCTGCTGCGCACGCCCTTAGTCTGCATTTTGTAGGCTATGCCCTCCGCCTTAAGCGTGGACCAGACGCGCGCGGCGTCCTCGGCGTCCGTACCGGTGTAGAGTTCGCGGCGGTTCAGGATGCTTATCATCTTGCACCTCCCTGTGCTCTCAGTCCCCGTTTGGGGAGAAAAATGGGCAACGGCGGCCTATACATTCCCTGTTCTTGGCCGGGTATTCACAGCGCGGTCTGGAGGCGGGCATGTCCACGCCCAGCTCCCTCCGTGCAAAGTCTGCTGCGGCCTCTATGGAGAGGCGGCCCGTACGCTTGCAGCAGCGCGGCCCGCCGACGGCGGCTATGCGCGCCAGACAGTCGGAGACCAGGCGCTGGGCCGCAGCCCAGGGCTCCGCCGCCAGCGGGGACGCCCCGCAGGCAATGCTGGCAAAGATCCCCGCGCCCGCCGCCGCGCCGCAGACGCCCAGCGCCCCGCAGGAGCCGCCGGGCAGGCGCTTGCCGCGCGCCCAGGCCTCGGCCAGGGCCGCGGGCAGGTCAAGCTCCAGGCCGCAGTTTGCGCAGGCCGTCAGCAGTACGCAGGGGACTATGCCGTGGTGCTCCGGCCCGTGCATGTGTACGCCGGGCAGCGCGCAGGCATTTAGGAAGAGCTTCACGGGGTCACGTTCCCGGCTGTCCTGCAAAAAGGCCAGCAGCGCAGCGCCGCCGCCGGAGTGGCAGTCGTCGCAGACGAAGTGCCCCGCCTCGCAGACCGCGTCCGAGGGCAGGACCCTGTGGCAGACGCAGCATTCGCGCTCCTGCGTGCGGCCCGAATAGACAAGGGGCCGGCCGCAGACGACGCAGCCGGTCTCATGCCCGCCGCGCAGGGGGCGCGGTATCGCCCGCGCCTTCATGCCTTCGCCGCGTTCACGAGGATGTCCACGCACTGGTCTATTCCGAGCCTGCCGGAGTCGAGGCAGATATCGTAGTTCTCGGCGAGGCCCCACTGGTGGCCGGTGTAGTGGCGGTAATAGGCGCGGCGCTTGTCGTCCTTCTCTTTGAGGCGCTTCTCGGGCTTTTCGGGCCGCTCGCCGTAAAGGCGGACGATGCGGTCGGCCCGGAAGGCCGTGTCGGCGTGGAAGAAGGTGTGCAGGCAGTCCGGCCTGTCGCGCAGGACATAGTCCGCGCAGCGGCCCACGATGACGCAGCGCTCCTTCTCCGCGAGATCCTTGATGATGTTGTGCTGGATGATGTAGAGCTGGTCCGAGATGGGCAGGCTGCCGCTGCGCGCGCCCTCCGCGTTCATGACCCAGTTGAAGAGGAAGCTGCTGGTGGAGCAGGCGTATTCGCCGCTCTCCAGTATGTAGCTCTCTGCAAGCCCGCTCTCCGCGGCTATTTTCTTAACGAGCTCCTTGTCGTAGTAGGCCCAGCCGAGCCGCTCGGCCGTCTCCCTGGCTATCGTCCTGCCGCCGCTGCCGAACTGCCGGCTCACGGTTATGACCCTTATGCCCATTTTCGCACCTCCATTCTCATTGCCCCTCAGGGGCGTTGGGGCTTTCCCTATTTACATTATAGCACAGCGCCTGCGGCTGCACAAATTTTTTTCACGACAGGAAAGGGGACCGCCCGCGGGCAGCCCCCTTTTTTTCATCCCACCGTACCGTAGCGGAGCTTGTAATAGGCCCAGCAGCGCATTTTTGACAGCAGCTGCGCCTGCTCGCCGGAAAGCTCCGTCGTGAGCGCCCCGTCCGCGGTCTCAAAGACGCCGCCGTGTATGATGGGCAGCTCGCGGCGCATTTCATTGAGGTATCCGAACCAGGGCGAGACCTCGCCCCTGCCGCAGAGCTCCAGCACCGCCGCGCCGAGGTAGCAGGCGCTTATCCGCCCGTCCCCGGGCAGCTCCAGGGCCTCGATGGCGGCCTCGAAGTCCAGCTCCTGCGCCGCAGCCTCGTTGCACCAGAGCAGGAAGGGCGCGGTGTAGGCCGCGTAGGGGTCCTCCCCGCCGTAGACCTCCGCCGCGGGCAGGCCGAGCTCTATATAGCCCTGCCGGTTGTCGCCCAGGTAGGGCAGGTGGTCCCCGAAAAAGAGCAGCAGCACCGGCTCCTCCTGCGCGGAGTAGAACTCCGTCAGCTCCGCGAGCATGGCGTTCGCGTCCCTTATGCCCTCGGCGTAGACGTTCACCGCGGTCTGGATCTCCGGCGAGAGCTCGGCGGTAGTCTCCACCTCGGGGCAGGCGTAGTCGCCGTATTTTTCCTCGGTGTAGGACATGTGGTTCTGGATGGTGACGGCGTAGGTGAAGTCCAGGCCGCCGTCCGCGCTCTTCTGCTCGTAGCGGTTCTCCAGCTCGCGCAGGACGCTTTCGTCCGTCACCCAGCTGCCCTTGTACTCAAGCTCCGAGAAGTCCTCGGCAAAAAGGCTCTCGTCTGCGCCAAGCCAGGAGTAGACGTTCTCGCGGTTGTAGAACCAGCTCTGCCCCGGGTGCATGAAGCAGCTGCTGTAGCCGCCCGCAGCAAAGACGCGGAAGATGCTGTCGAGCCCGCAGTTCACGGTGCGGAAAGCCGTCAGCGAGGGGGCCGCGGGGTTCAAGAGGTTCGTCTGCATGCCGGTCGCAACGTCGAACTCCGTATCCGCCGTTCCGCCCGCGAAGTAGGGAACGACGAGGTGGCCCGCGTAGGCGTTCTCCCCCGCGGCGAGGCTGTTGTAGACCTCCATCGGGTGCTCGCCCTCGGGGAAGACGAAGACGTCCTCGTTCAGCACGTCGGAGAAGGCCTCGTTCATGACGAAGACCACGTTCACCCGCGCGGGCTCTTCCGCCTCTGCGTAGCCCGTCTCCCAGGCCGCGGCCTCGTCACGGTCAAAGCCCTCGGGCTTTTCTATCTTATATGTAGAGAAATGGTAGCAGAAATAGTAAACGAAGCCGAGCTCGTTGTTCACCGAGGCCAGGTCGTAGGGCTCCGTCGTCTCAAAGGAGTTGTAGAGGTCATCGGAGCTGTAGACGAAGGCCACCGCGCCCACGAGCAGGGCGGCGCAGAGCAGGACGCCCGTGACGCGCAGGAGCACGCCGCGTCTTTTCGGCGCCCCCTCGGCCTTTTTGAGCGGCAGCAGCAGGCCGAGGACTACAAAGGCCGCCGCCATGACGACGAGGCAGCAGACCTGGAACCAGGGCAGGCTCATGTCGTAGCTGCCTGCGGCGTCCGCAGCCTCCTTGATGAGGGAGATATCGCGCGGGACGAAGGGTTCTCCGCGGACGGTGAGCTTCACTCGGTTTATGAGGGACATGACGCCCACAATGAGCCCGGAGGCGGCCGCGCCCCAGAAGGCGTTGCGGAAGGCAAAGGCGAAAGCACCCGTCAGCAGGGCGACGGGCAGCCAGTTCAGCAGCAGAATGAGCGGCTGGTGCAGCATCTTGCCCAGCATCGCAAGCACGGAGACGGGGTGCGCCCAGAGCGCAAAAAGCGTCACCGCCACGGAGCAGGCGAGGCCGAGCAGGACGGTCGGAACAAGGCCAAGCGGCCGGGAATATCGTTTCAAGACGGCTCAGTCATCCTTTCTGTGTCCTCAAGGTAATAGCGGGGCCGCCCGAGGGAGGCGCGGCCGTATTCTATGGCGCGCGCCGGGCAGGCGTTTATGCAGGCCATACAGTGCATGCAGTGTCCGAGCCAGCGCGGCCGACCGTCCTGGATGGCGATGTCGCTCACGGGACAGAGCCTTGCGCACTTGCCGCAGCCTATGCAGGCCCCCGTGACGCGGAAGGCGCGGTCCTTTATGAAAAGCGCCCGAAAAACGCGGTTCACCGGCCCGCTCTTGAAGCGGTCGAGCGCCCCGGCGTCGGGGTCGCGGAGGGGCCGCCCGGCGGCGATCTCCCGCGCGGCGGCCTCTATGCCCGGCCTCGCGCGCGCAACTATCTCCTGAGCCTCGGCCTCGTCTGGGGTGGGGAAGAGGGCCAGGTAGTTCTCGGGCATGACCGCGGCGGCCAGGCCCATGTATTCCATGCCCAGGTCCGTGCAGAGGCGGCGGCAGTATTTGGCGGCGTCGCCGGGCTCAGAGCCGCAGGTGAGGAAGAAATACATCCTCCGGCTGCCCTCCCAGGCGGCGCGGCGCAGCAGGGCCTCCACCGCGGCAGGCAGACGCCAGCCGTGCGTGGGCGAGACTACGACGTAAGGCCGCTCCGAGGAAAAGCGCGCCGGCCCCCCGCCCCTGAGCAGGGCGTTCAGGGAGACGACCTCGTCCCCCGCGGCGGCGGAAATGAGCCTTGCGGCGTACAGGCTGTTGCCCGTGCCGGAAAAGCAGAGTATCATGTGCTCGCCTCCTTTGCTTTCCTGATAATAACACGGCCCGGCAAAATGTACAAGTTTTTTGCGTCGAGAGGTTTTTGCTTACATTCGTTTGAAAAATGTGCTAAAATATATGTATCAGGCGGCTAACAGGCCGGGAAAGTGACGGGTGAGTCCAAAATGTACCAGGTGGGTGAACTCATAGTATACGGCGGCACAATACGCATACCCGTGGACTCGAAGGTATTCATGCGCCCTGTCATCAGCCGGCAGGAGGCGGAGGCGCTCATAGACGCCATCCCTGGCATGCACGCCGAAGCCTGTCACGAGCGGAACTTCACCCAGCTGGCCGCGCGCTTCATGAAGCGCGCCGAGACCCTGCTCTACGGCGAACTCTCCGTAGCCCTGGGCATCCCCTTCGAGGAGGTCCAGCCCTACATCTCCAGCCGCATAGCCTCGCAGTGAACGGCTTTGGCAGGGGCAGGAACCTCCTTGCGCTCTCCTGAGCGCGTACACTTCGCGCTGCCTTTCCTCCTCGAAACGCCCAGCCTCCAGTAGGGGCAGAGGGACTGCCCACGCAAGGGCTGCGTTTACGCACCCCGCCCAAAAGTCGGCTGATGTGTTGCGCCATATACTGCAAATCCACCCCGTTTCTTTGGCCTTGCCCAAAGAAACGGGGTGGAACCCAAAGAAGCCCTTGGGGAGGCTGTGCCCCAGTGAGGTTTATTGCCCTACCGGCCTCTCACACTTGGCGCCAGCAGCCACTCGGCCGCTAAGGCGCCAGTTTCGCTGACTTATTTCGTCGCTCACCGCGTCTCCAGCACCAGCTTGCCGTCCTTCGCGTCGGCGATGAGGCGGTCGCCGGGGCCGGTGCGGCCGGAGAGAAGCGCTTCGGCGGCGGGGTCCTCCAGCTGCGTGCAGATGCAGCGGCGCAGGGGGCGCGCGCCGTAGGTGGGGTCGAAGCCGCGCTCCGCCAGCAGATCCAGCGCCGCGTCCGTCACCTCCAGCTGCACGCCCAGCGCGCGCATGCGCTCCCGCACCGCGTCCGTCAGGCCGCGCGCGATGCGCCGCACGTCCGCGGGCGTCAGGCGGCGGAAGACTATGGCGTCGTCCACACGGTTCAGAAACTCCGGCCGGAAGGTCTGGCGCAGCTCAGCCATGACCGCCTCGCGCACGGCCCCGTCGCCGTCCCGCGCCGCGCCGGAAAAGCCCAGCGCCGGGCGGTTCTCCGTTATCGCCTTTGCACCCACGTTTGAGGTCATGACCACGATGGTGCTGCGGAAGTCCGCGCGCCGGCCCTCCGAGTCCGTCAGGCGCCCGTCCTCCATTATCTGCAACAGCAGGTTGTACACGTCCTC
>NHCFR05603__coassemble_3035_pt1 | contig 5465 bp, 5 predicted proteins | sample NHCFR05603__metabat2_high_PE_010 | metagenome-assembled genome bin NHCFR05603
CTCCGCCCCTGGACCCCGCCCGCTTTTTTGTAAAAAAGCGGGGCAAAAAACTTTAATTGGGGCGCCTCACACGACTATGCGGACGGCGGCGCGGGCGTTCTCTATGGTCACGTCGGAGTGGACGCCGCCGGGTTCGCCGTCGCGGGTGAAGGGGACAGGGTCCGGGAAGGTGAAACGGACGCGGCGCGCCTTCGTTATGCTCAGCATCTCGCCCTTGTAGTTCTTCGATACCGCCTGGCTCACCAGGGCGTTCAGGTCGGCAAGGGTGGCCGGGTATTTCACCAGCGCCACCTCGAAGAGACCGTCGTCGAGGGCTACCAGCTCCGGGTCGAGCTTCACGAGGCCGGCGACACTCGTCGAGTTCGTCACCCCGCCGAAGATGTAGTCGCCCTCCACAGCCTCGCCGTCCAACTCCACGCGCGCTCGGTAGTGCGGCAGCTTCGGCAGGCGGTTCATGCCCTCCAGCAGATACGCCAGGTGGCCCAGCGCCTGCTTCGACTGCTGCGGCGTCTCGTAGCTCACGTCCGTGAAGGCCCCGAAGGCCGCGACGTAGGTGAAATACCGCCCCTCGCCGAACAGGCCGATGTCCCAGGCCCGCGGCGCGCCCTCGGCTATGCGCCGCGCAACGGCGGCGGGGTCGTTCTTCGGCAGCTTCAGCGTCGTCGCCACGTCGTTCGCCGTGCCGAGCGGGAAGTAGCCGATGGGCGGCCGCTCCTCCGGCGCAAGGCTCATGAGCCCCGCGCAGACCTCCGAGAGCGTCCCGTCCCCGCCCAGGCAGCAGACCAGGTCATAGCCCGCCGCGTGCCGCGCCAGCTCCGGGGCCTCGCCCGCGCGCGTCGTGAAGCGCAGCGTCGGCTCGTAGCCCGCCGAGTGCAGCGTGAACAGCGCCTCGCCCAGGCCCTGCTTGTACATGCCCCGGCCCGCCACAGGGTTTATGATGAAAAAGAGCTTTTTCATATTTCCACCTCACATGACGCTCAGATAGCGCTCGCCCGTGTCCGGCAGGAGGCAGACGACGCTTTTGCCCGCGAATTCGGGCCGCTTGGCGAGCTCCCGGGCCGCGAAGGCCGCCGCGCCCGAGGAGACGCCGCACAGCAGCCCCTCCGTCCTCGCCAGCTCCCGCATGGCCGCGAGGGCGTCCTCGTCCGTCACGGTCACGACCTCGTCGTACACCGAGGTGTCCAGCGCCTCGGGCACGAAGTTCGCGCCTATGCCCTGGATGGCGTGCGCGCCCGCGCGGCCCTCGCTGAGCAGCGGCGAGGACGCCGGCTCCATCGCTATGACGCGCACGGCGGGGTCTTGCTCCTTGAGGTAGCGCCCCACGCCGGTGATCGTCCCGCCGGTGCCGACGCCGCAGACGAAGGCGGCGACGCGGCCGTCCGTGTCGCGCCAGATCTCGGGGCCGGTGGTCTCGTAGTGGGCGCGGGGGTTCGCGGGGTTCGAGAACTGCCCGGCGACTATGCTGCCGGGGCTGCGGGCGGATATCTCCTCCGCCTTCGCCACGGCGCCGGACATGCCCTCGGCGCCCGGCGTGAGCACGACCTCGGCCCCGTAGGCCGCGATGAGCTTCACGCGCTCGGGGCTCATGCTGTCGGGCATGACGATGACGGCGCGGTAGCCCAGGGCCGCGGCCAGGGCCGCGAGGCCGATGCCGGTGTTGCCGCTCGTCGGCTCTATGACGAGGCCGCCGGGCGCGAGCCGGCCCTCCGCCTCGGCCGCGCGCAGCATGGAGAGGGCCACGCGGTCCTTCGCGCTGCCCGCGGGGTTCTGCCGCTCCAGCTTCGCCAGGACGCCGAGCCCCGGCGCAAAGCGCGAGAGCCGCACCAAGGGCGTGCCGCCGATGAGCTCCGTGATGTCGGAATATATTTTTGCCATATGCCGCCTCCGGATGTAAATTGTGTTGAAAATTCGTTTGACTATGAGTATAATACAGAGAAGCGGCCAAAGCAAGGCCGCAAAAGGGAAAACGAAAGGGGACGCGCCACATGGAGCGGCAGAGGATCTCGGGAATATACGCCGACGCAGCCGCCTTCGCGGGCAGGGAGCTGACTGTCTGCGGCTGGGTCAGGACGATAAGGGACATGAAGAATTTCGGCTTCGTCGAGCTGAACGACGGCAGCAGCCACAAGAGCCTGCAGGTCGTGCTTGAGAGGGGGAGCCTGTCCAATTACGACGAGATCGCGCGGCAGAACGTGGGCGCGGCCCTCATTGTAAAGGGCGAGCTGGTGCTCACCCCGGAGGCGAAGCAGCCCTTTGAGCTCAAGGCGCACGAGATAGCCGTCGAGGGCGCCTCTACGCCGGACTACCCCCTGCAGAAGAAGCGCCACAGCGTGGAATTCCTGCGCACCATCCAGCACCTGAGGCCGAGGACGAACCTCTTCTCCGCCGTTTTCCGCGTCCGCAGCGTCGCGGCGGCGGCGATACACGAGTTTTTCCAGAGCCGGGGCTTCGTCTACGTCCACACGCCGCTGCTCACGGGCTCGGACTGCGAGGGCGCGGGCGAGATGTTCGGCGTCACGACCCTCGACGTGGCGAACCCGCCCCGCACCGAGGACGGCGCCGTCGATTGGAGCCAGGACTTTTTCGGCAAGCACATGAGCCTGACCGTCTCCGGCCAGCTGAACGCCGAGAACTTCGCCATGGCCTTCGGGGACGTGTACACCTTCGGCCCCACCTTCCGCGCCGAGAAGTCGAACACCCAGCGCCACGCGGCTGAGTTCTGGATGATAGAGCCCGAGATGGCCTTTGCGGACCTCTCGGACTACATGGACAACGCCGAGGCGATGATAAAATACGTCATAAACCGCGTGCTGGAGCGCTGCCCGCAGGAGATGGAGTTCTTTAACTCCTTCGTGGACAAGGGCCTCCTGGAGCGGCTGAACCACGTCGCCACCTCCGACTTTGGCCGCGTCACCTACACCGAGGCCGTGGAGATACTCAAAAAGAACAACGACAAGTTCGACTACAAGGTGGACTGGGGCAGCGACCTGCAGACGGAGCACGAGCGCTACCTCACCGAGCAGGTGTTCAAGAAGCCCATTTTTGTGACGAACTACCCGAAGGAGATAAAGGCCTTCTACATGCGCCTGGACGAGGGCGGCAAGACCGTCGCCGCGGCGGACTGCCTGGTGCCGGGCATAGGCGAGATCGTCGGCGGCAGCCAGCGCGAGGAGCGGCTGGACGTGCTGGAGGCCAGGATGGCCGAGCTGGGGCTCGACCCCGCGGACTATTGGTGGTACCTCGACCTGCGGCGCTACGGCTCCTGCCGCCACGCGGGCTACGGCCTGGGCTTCGAGCGGCTCATCATGTACCTCACCGGCGTGTCGAACATCCGCGACGTGCTGCCCCACCCCAGGACCTGGGGCAACGCAGAATTCTAATGGTTGAGAAGGCGGAGCCTTCTCAACCAGAGGGGTTTGCACTCCGCTCCGCGCCTCGCTTCGCTGCGACACTCCGCTCCGCGAGCGGTATTTTCGGCGACGTACACGCCGCCGCCGAAAATGATTTAATTTTTTCGCGGCTGCGGCCGCGAAACTCTGCGAGGCTTACAGCGCCCCCTTTTGGGGGCGCTTTTCCTTTTGGCGCGCGGGGTTTTGGTTGCAGGCGCGGGGCGCCGGTGATATACTACGCGCGGATGGAGGGATGTATGTTGAATTACGCCGAGGCGCTTAAATATCTTGAGGGCGTGTCCTGGCTGGGAATCCGGCCGGGGCTTGAGAGGATAGAGGAGCTGCTCCGCAGGCTGGGCAGCCCGGAGCGGCGCTGCCGCTATGTCCACGTCGCCGGCACGAACGGCAAGGGCTCCACCTCGGCCATGCTCGCCGCGATGCTCACGGCGGCGGGGTACAGGACGGGGCTCTACACCTCGCCCCACCTGCTGCGGCTGACGGAGCGGATGCGGATAGACGGCGCGGAGATAAGCCCGGAGGAGCTGGCCGGGGCTGTCGCCGCCCTCGCGCGGGCCGCGGAGGGCATGGCCGAGCCCTGCACGGAGTTCGAGCTCATCACCGCCGCCGCGCTCTGGTGGTTTGCGGAAAAGGGCTGCGACTATGTGGTCCTTGAGGTGGGCATGGGCGGCAGGCTCGACGCCACGAACGTCATACCGAGGCCCGACTGCGCCGTCGTCACGAACATAGGCCTGGACCACACGGCGGTGCTGGGGGACACGGTGGAGCAGATAGCCGCCGAGAAGGCGGGCATCTTCAAGGGCGGCCGGGCGGTGGCCTACGACGAGCCGCCCTCCGTCGCCGCCGTGCTGAGGCGGGCCGCGGAGCGGACGGGGACGCGGCTGGAATTTGCGGATTTTTCAAAGCTGGAGCCGGTGTCGGACAGCCTGGAGGGCCAGCGCTTCCGCTACGGGGGCCGGGAGTACGGCATCCGCCTGCTGGGCGGGCACCAGACGAAAAACGCCGCGACGGCTATCTGTGCCGCGCGGGTGCTGGGCCTGTCTGAGGAGGCGATCTCGCGCGGCCTGGAGTCGGCGGTGTGGCCGGCGCGCTTCGAGCTCGTGTCGCGCGGGCCGGACTTCGTCCTCGACGGGGGCCACAACCCCCAGTGCGTGGAGACGACGGCGGCGGCGCTGGAGCGCTATTTCCCCGCGCGGCGGCGGGTGCTGCTGCTGGGCGTGCTTGCGGACAAGGACTGGGGGCGGATGCTGGACATCCTGCTGCCCCTGGCGGCGGAGGCGGTGTGCGTGACGCCGGAGAGCGAGCGGGCGATGCCTGCGGAGGAGCTGTGCGCGGCGGTGCGCGCGCGCGGCGTCCCGGCGCGCGCGGCCTCGGAGATAGGCGAGGGCGTGGAGCTGGCGCGCTCGCTGGCGGGACCTGGGGGCATGGTATGCTCTGTGGGCTCGCTGTACATGTCGGGCGCGGTGCGCGCGAAAGTGCTCGGAGAGGAGGCGCGGGCGTGAGGGTGCTGGCGATAGACTACGGCGACAGGCGGACGGGCCTGGCGTTTTCGGACGCGGGGGGCCTGCTCTGCGGCGAGGCGTTCACTGTGGAGGAATGGGACGCCGGGCGCCTGGCGGCGCGGATAGCGCAGGAGTGCGCGGCGCGCGGGGTAGGCGAGCTGGTGCTGGGCCTGCCGAAGAATATGGACGGCACGGAAGGCCCGCGCGCGGAGAAGGCGCGCGAGTTCGCGGCGCTTTTGCGCGAGGCGACGGGTCTGGAGGCGCGGCTCTGGGACGAGCGGCGCAGCAGCATAGAGGCGCACGCCATCCTCTCGGCCAACGGCAAGCGCGAGAAAAAGCACAAAAAGACTGTGGACGCCCTGGCGGCGGCGCTGATTTTGGAGGCGTATCTGGGCAGGCGGGGATGAAGGTTTTTGCCCGGACCGGGGGCGGGGTTCCAGCGCCGCCCGGGGGTTGGGGGGCGTTGGAGGAACTCGCCGGTTTGCTTTTGGTTGTCTTTAACTTGTGCTGCCTGTTCCACCCCATTTCTTTGGTCTTGCCCAAAGAAACGGGGTGG
>NHCFR05603__coassemble_3157_pt1 | contig 5316 bp, 5 predicted proteins | sample NHCFR05603__metabat2_high_PE_010 | metagenome-assembled genome bin NHCFR05603
GCAGGAGGGGGTAAAGGGGGAACCCTCGCCGGGGGTTCCCCCTTTGCGGGCGGCCCTCGCCGCCCGCCGCCCTCGCCGCGCGGGAATAATGCTCTTGAGACTGGCGTCGGGCTGTGATATAATACTACGGCTAAAATCAGGTCAAACGCTGTTTTATAAGGGAGATATGATATATGAAGCTCGGAATCGTCGGCCTGCCCAACGTGGGCAAGAGCACGCTGTTCAACGCCATAACGAACGCCGGCGCGGAGAGCGCCAATTATCCCTTCTGCACCATCGAGCCCAATGTCGGCATGGTCACCGTGCCGGACGAGCGGCTGGACTTCCTGGCGGAGCTCTACAAGCCCAAGAAGCACACGCCCGCCGTCATCGAGTTCGTGGACATAGCCGGGCTCGTGAAGGGTGCCTCCAAGGGCGAGGGCCTGGGCAACAAGTTCCTGGAGAACATACGCCGCACGGACGCCATTGTCCACGTCGTGCGCTGCTTCGACGACGAGAACATCATCCACGTCGAGGGCGGGGCGGACCCCAGGCGGGACATAGAGATAATCGAGCTTGAGCTCATCATGGCCGACATGGAGCTTGTCGAGCGCCGCATAGAGAAGGCCAAGAAGGCCGGCAAGGGCGGGGACAAGAAGTTCCTGCACGAGGCCGCCGTGTTCGAGGGCTTGCTGGCGCACCTGAACGAGGGCCGCAGCGCCCGCAGCTACGACTGCTCCGAGGAGGAGCGGGAGCTCATCGCCACCTGCGATCTGCTGAGCCTCAAGCCCGTCATCTACGCCGCGAACCTCGACGAGGCGGGCATGAGCGGCTATGCGGAAAACGGATACTACAAGGCCGTCGAGGAAGTCGCCGCCTCAGAGGGCGCGCAGGTGCTGCCCATCTGCGCCAAGATAGAGCAGGAGATAGGCGAGCTGCCCGAGGAGGACAAGGCCATGTTCCTTGAAGAGCTGGGCCTGACCGAGTCCGGCCTCGACAGGCTCATAAAGTGCTCCTACGCGCTCCTGGGCCTCATCAGCTTCCTCACCTGCGGGCCGGACGAGTGCCGCGCCTGGACCATCAGGAAGGGCACCCGCGCGCCCCAGGCCGCGGGCAAGATCCACTCCGACTTCGAGCGCGGCTTCATAAGGGCCGAGATAGTTGCCTTCGAGGACCTCAAGACCTGCGGCAGCATGGCCGCCGCCAAGGAGCGCGGCCTCGTCCGCTCCGAGGGCAAGGACTACGTCATGAAGGACGGAGACGTCACCCTATTCAGATTCAACGTTTGAGCTCCGCTGCCGGCGGAGGCGAGAGCGCCCCTTCGGGGGCGCTTTTTTCAGCGGCGTGCAGGCCGCTTGGGGCAGCTTGCACAAAGAGTCCGGCGGGGAAGACGCCAAATATCCAGTTTCAGACGCGATATTCATACATTTTTGAATATTTTTGGGCTGATTGTGGGCAGTAATAGGCTTTTTCGCATAAAAATCACAATTATTCATTGACAAAGAGGTTGGGCTGGTGTATTATTGACGACGTTATCAAACCGGCGGAAAACCGGTATATGGAAAGAGGATATTGAAAGATGAAAAAGATACTTGCACTTATGCTTGCGCTTTGCATGGTCTTTGCGCTGGCCGCCTGCGGCGAGGCTGCTTCTGACCCCAGCGCCGCCCCCGAGTCCGAGGCTCCCGCTTCCGAGGCTCCCGCTTCCGAGGCTCCTGCCTCTGAGGCCCCCGCTTCCGAAGAGCCCGCGGCTGATGGTGAGTTCACCACCCTCGTCGAGGGCAAGCTCACCATGAGCACCAACGCGCAGTTCCCGCCCTACGAGATGACCACCGATGACGGCGGCTTCGAAGGCATCGACGTTGAAATCGCCACTGCCATCGCCGAGAAGCTGGGCCTTGAGCTCGACATCCTCGACATGGACTTCGACAGCGCGCTGCTGGCCGTCCAGCAGGGCAAGAGCGACATCGTCATGGCGGGCGTGACCGTGAATGAAGACCGTCTGCTCGTCATGGACTTCACCGACAGCTATGCCACCGGCGTGCAGGTCGTCATTGTGAAGGAAGGCAGCGACGTCACCATGGACAACATGGGCGAGGGCCTCATCGGCACCCAGCGCGGCACCACCGGCAACCTCTACTGCACCGACGACTACGGCGAGGAGCATGTCGTGGCCTATGACGACGGCTTCACCGCTGTCCAGGCTCTCATGAACGGCCAGGTGGACTGCGTCGTCATCGACAACGCCCCTGCTCAGGAGTTCGTCAAGAACAACGCCGGCCTCACCATCCTCGACACCGAGTATGCCGTTGAGGACTATGCCATCGGTCTGAACAAGGGCAACACCGCTCTGCTCGACGCCATCAACGGCGCCCTTGCCGAGCTTATTTCCGACGGCACCGTACAGTCCATCGTGGACAAGTACATCCCCGCCGAGTAATAGGGCGGAAACGCAATATTGAGCTCCAAAAGGGCGGCCCACAGCCGCCCTTTTGTCCACGAAGTGAGAAATTCTGAAGAAAGAGAGAGGTGGGCGCCGTGAGCATGGCAGAAGCCTATGAGCTTTGGAAGGCCATGAGCGTTGCCGGGGAGGACATAACCTTCTGGCAGAACATCTACGTGAAATTCTATCAGGCCTTCATCGAGGCTGACCGCTGGAAGCAGTACCTTGAGGGCATGGCAACAACGCTGTATGTAACGGTCATCGCCATACTCATCGGCATAGTTCTCGGCGTTATAGTGGCGTCCATCCGCACGGCACACGACCAGCAGCGCAGGAAAAAGAATATCGTTCTGGGCTTTTTCAACGCGATTTGCAAGATCTACGTAACTGTGATACGCGGTACGCCTATGATGGTGCAGCTCATGATACTGGGCTTCGTCGTGTTCAAGAGCAGCCGCAACTTTACCATGGTCGGCGCGCTTGGCCTGGGCCTCAACTCCGGCGCATACGTGGCGGAGATCATACGCGGCGGCCTCATGTCGCTGGACCAGGGGCAGTCCGAGGCCGGACGCAGCCTGGGCCTGGGATATATGGACACGATGCGCTTCATTGTCGTGCCGCAGGCTTTCAAGGCTGTGCTGCCCGCCCTGGGCAACGAGTTTATCATACTCTTGAAGGACACCTCGCTGCTCACGATAATAGGAGGCAAGGAGCTGGTACATGCCGCACAGGGGATAATGAACCGGACCTGGGAGCAGATGTTCCCGCTTCTGGGCATATCCTTCCTGTATCTGGTCATGGTCCTGATACTCAGCTGGCTGCAGGGCAAGCTTGAAAGGAGGCTGAGGCAGAGTGAGCGCTGACGTTATTATTCGGGTAGAGGACGTTAAAAAGTACTATAACGACGGCAAAGTCAAGGCTCTGGACGGTGTAAGCACCGAGATACGCCGCGGCGAGGTCGTCGTCATCATAGGTCCCTCCGGCGGCGGAAAGAGCACGCTCCTGCGTTCGCTGAACCTCCTGGAGGAGCCTACGGAAGGCAAGATATTCTTTGAGGGCGCGGACATAACCGACCCAAAGATAAACATAGACCTTCACCGTCAGAAGATGGGCATGGTGTTTCAGCACTTCAATCTTTTCCCGCACATGACCATACTGCACAACATGACGCTTGCACCTATACGCGTGCTCAAGCGCTCCAAGCAGGAGGCGGAAGCCAAGGCGATGGAGCTGCTCGCGAGGGTGGGGCTTCAGGACAAGGCCAACAACTATCCTCAGCAGCTCTCCGGCGGCCAGAAGCAGCGTGTGGCTATTGTCAGGGCGCTGTGCATGGACCCCGAGGTGATGCTTTTCGACGAGCCCACCAGTGCCCTCGACCCCGAGATGGTCGGCGAGGTGCTCGACGTTATGAAAACGCTCGCACAGGACGGCATGACGATGGTCGTGGTAACCCATGAAATGGGCTTTGCCCGCGAGGTCGGCAGCCGTGTGCTGTTCCTGGCAGACGGCAAGCTCGTCGAGGAGGGCAGCCCGAAGGAGATATTTGAGAATCCCCAGAGCCCCAGGCTTCAGGATTTCTTAAGCAAGGTGCTCAAATAGAACTCATACGCATTGAAACGCCGGTGCCTGCACCGGCGTTTTTTGCTGCGGTCTGTTATTAGCACTCAACAAGTTGGAGTGCTAATTTTAATAATTAGTTCATAGTTTGTTCATGCATTATTAAAATCTGTATAGTATTTTTATATATGTAAACAGACAAGGTTAGTGAATAACCGGACGATGTTTACACAAACTATTACAAAGTATATTAATACATGGAGGTTTTGATCATGTTTGAACTTATGCCTTACGCCACCCGCAGGACCGTTATGAATCCGTTTTCCTTCTTTGACAGCGACTTCTGGGGCACAGCCGCAGGAGAGATAAAGACCGACATCACCGACACTGGCGACGCCTTCAAGCTTGAGGCTGACCTGCCCGGTTTCAAGAAAGAGGACATCAAGATCGGCCTTGAGAACGACCGCCTGACCATCAATGCGGAGAGGAAGGACGAGCACGAGGAGAAGGGCAAGAACGGCTACATCCGCCGCGAGCGCAGCTACGGCAGCTTCACCCGCAGCTTCGACGTCTCCGGCATCGACACCTCGGCCATCAGCGCCGCGTATAACGACGGCGTGCTGACCCTGACGCTCCCGAAGCGCCCCGAGCTGGTGCCTGAGAACAGGCAGATAGCTATCCAGTAAGTGACTGAAAAACGCCGCCACATCTGTGGCGGCGTTTTTTTATCGTAGGTGCGGGGTTCCATCCCCGCCCGGCGCGAGTCTACTGCCGACCTCACGGCGTCGCAGCCGCCCTGTAGGGGACGGCGTCCCCGACGACCCGCCGCCATGGTCACCGCCGGCGTCACCGCGTTCCGCCGACCCCCGCCCGGGCGTGGGATAATATCGCAGTAAATCCCGCGGCACACGGCCCGTCTCCCACCCACCGTAGGGGACGGCGTCCCCGACGACCCTTTCCTTCGTCCACAGACGGCCTCACCACGTTCCTCCAACCCCCGTAGGGGACGGCGTCCCCGACGTCCCTTTCCTTCGTCCACCGACGGCCTCACCACGTTCCTCCAACCCCCGTAGGGGTCGGCGTCCCCGACGACCCTTTCCTTCGTCCACCGCTGACCCCACCACGGTCCTCCAACCCCCTGTAGGGGCGGGGTTCCACCCCCGCCCGACGTGCGTTTACCACCCGCGCTACGGCATTGCAACGGCTGCGGGCGGCGGGGGCCGCCCGCAAAGGGGGAACCCCCGGCGAGGGTTCCCCCTTTGACCCCCTCCTGCGCTCCTTTAGCATAGGAGCGTTCCGCGCGCTGCGGCGCGCGGCCAGGGCTCCGCCCCTGGACC
>NHCFR05603__coassemble_3565_pt1 | contig 4833 bp, 4 predicted proteins | sample NHCFR05603__metabat2_high_PE_010 | metagenome-assembled genome bin NHCFR05603
TGCGCAAAAAATTCCGCAGAATTTTATAGAACTTTTCCGTGGATTTTTCGTCTGTTGGCATTGCGTGACCAACTTTACAGCTTAGGAGAGAAAAAAGATGAAGACATCCAAACGTATTCTTGCCCTCACCCTTTCCGTGCTCATGCTTGCTGCGCTTGCGGCCTGCGGCAGCTCCGCCGAGGATGGCGCCAGCCCCAGCGACGAGGTCATAGGCGACATCGCTTCCAGCGCTGCGCCGACCGAGACCCCTGAGGCCAGCCATAGCCCCAGTCCCAGCCCGGAGCAGACCGAAGAGCCCAGCCCCGAGCCCACGCCGGAGCAGACGGTGCAGCCCACCCCCACTCCAGCCCCCACTACCGCGCCGACTCCTACCCCGGAACAGCCGAGCGAGACGCCCGCTGCGCCCTCTGAAACTCCCGCTGCACCCAGCGAGACCCCGAGCGACCCCTCCGCCCAGCCTTCCGAGCCTGCTGAGGGCGGTTCCGAGGACGGCAGCGTCGATTTGGGCGCGTTTTACACCACCGTTACCTCTACTTACGAGTTTTCCTCCCTCACCGACATGGACAGCACCGTCCTGGACAACTTCTATCCCGGCCTGACCGCCGTTTCCACGCTCCAGCTCATTGCCAAGATGGCCATGATAACTGCCTCTGCCAATGAGATCGTTCTCATTCAGTGTGAGAATTCCGACGACGTGGCCACTGTTCAGGCCATACTTGAGGCGCGCAAGCAGGCCCAGGCAGACGGCGGCGCGTGGTATCCCGAGAGTGTGGCGCTCTGGGAGAGCGCCGAGATCTGCGTCTCCGGCAACTATCTCATGCTCGTCGCCCACCAGAATGCGTCCGACATCGCTGACAGCTTCTACGCGCTCTTTGCTTAAAAATCTTACTGCCGGAGGGTAACCGCTGATGGTCTTTTCCAGCATACTATTTATGTTCATATACCTGCCCGTGGTGCTGGCGCTGTATTACATCGCCCCGGTCAGGTGGCGCAACCCAATACTTTTTGTTGCAAACCTGGTGTTTTACGGCTGGGGCGAGCCGGTTTTCATCGTCCTCATGCTGTTATCCATCACCGTAAACTATATTAATGGTATGCTGATAGGCCGCTGGCGGCTGACGCAGCAGAAAAAGGCCAAGACTGTCCTCGTTTTGAACGTTGTGATAAATCTTGCCCTGCTCGGCTTTTTCAAGTATTACGACCTCATCGCAGAGACGCTGAGCCTGCTGCCCTTCCTGGACATCAAGCCCCTGGGTATAGCCCTGCCCATCGGCATCTCCTTCTACACCTTCCAGACCATGAGCTACCCCATCGACGTCTACCGCGGCGATGCGGACGTACAGCGCAACTATGTCAGCTTCGGTACTTTCGTCGCGCTCTTTCCTCAGCTCATCGCCGGTCCCATCGTGCGCTACAAGGACGTGGCCGACCAGCTGGGCTTCAGGGCCAGCAGCATCGACCAGTTCTCCTCCGGCGTAGAGCGCTTCATGGTGGGTGTGGCTAAGAAGGTGCTCATAGCCAACAGCCTCGGCAAGCTCTGGGACTACTACGCCGCTATGGGGCCCGGGGAGCTCACCTTCCTCGGCTCCTGGCTAGGCATTGCGGCCTTCACGCTGCAGATCTACTTTGACTTCTCCGGCTATTCCGACATGGCCATCGGCCTCGGGCGGATGATAGGTTTCGAGTTCAAGGAAAACTTCAACTACCCATACATCTCCACCAGCGTGACGGAATTCTGGAGGCGCTGGCACATGTCGCTCGGCACCTGGTTCCGCGATTATGTGTACATCCCCATCGGCGGCAACCGCTGCGGACGCGGCAGGCAGCTTTTCAACATCTTCGTGGTCTGGGCTCTGACCGGCATTTGGCACGGCGCAAACTGGACTTTCCTGCTCTGGGGCCTTTATTACGCGGTATTTCTCATGTTTGAAAAGCTGTTTTTCCTCCGGGCGCTGGAGAAAAGCCGCGTTTTCGGGCATATTTATACCATTATCATCGTCATGTTCGGCTGGGTCATCTTCCAGCTGGACAGCCTGGGCGCCATCGGCACCTATACAAGCGCGATGCTCGGCTTTGGCGCTTCAGAGTTCGCCACGTCTGCGGACGTCTATTACCTCAGCAGCTACGCCATAACCTTTGTCATTTCCATCGTCGCATCCACGCCGCTGGGCAGCAAGCTTTTTGGCAAGCTCCCGGCCAAGGCCAGGCGCTTTGCAGCGCCTGCGCTCATAGTGCTCGCGCTGGTCATCTGCACGGCTTACCTTGTGGACGCGACCTACAATCCGTTCATCTACTTCAACTTCTAAAGGAGGGCCTGACATGAGCAAAAAAGCGCTTTGGGCCGAGGCCCTCATCTTCCTCGCCTTCATCGGCGTGTTCTTCATCCTGAACCTCGTGCTGCCCGACCGGCAGTTTTCCGAGCAGGAGAACCGCTATCTGCAAATGAAGCCGGAATTCAGCTTCAAGAGCCTCTTTTTCGGCGACTACACCTCGAAATTTGAGACCTACACCACAGACCAGTTCACCTTCCGCGACGAGTGGATAACCCTCAAGGCTGCCAGTGAGCTGGCTCTAGGCAAGCAGGAAAACAACGATGTGCATCTCTGCGAGAACGGCACGCTCATAGAGGGCTACGAGAGGCCGGAAAGCTCGGCGCTCGACGCCAACATGTCCGCGCTCAACGCCCTGGTCGAGAACACGGACGCGGAGGTCTATTTCGCGCTGATTCCCGATAAATCCGACCTCTACGCCTCGCTTTTGCCGAAAAATGCCCCCAATGACAGCGAAAAAGAGGTAATCGACTACTGCTACGCGCAGTCGAACGCGACGAATGTGGACATGTACTCAGCCCTCGGCGCGCACACGGACGAGTACATCTTCTACCGCACCGACCACCACTGGACGAGCCTCGGCGCATATTATGGCTTTTCCGCCCTGGCCGAGAGCATGGGCTTTGACTGCCCTGCCCTCGACTCCTACGCCGACAGGCACGTGATCTCTGAGGAGTTTTACGGCACGACCTGGTCTTCCTCCGGCTTTTCCTGGGTCGGGCCGGACACGATGGAGATTTTCGTAAACGAGCCCGAGGGTCTCAAGGTCACGAGCTACCCCGAGGGCAGCCCCGTCGAGGGCAAGCTCTATGACTTCAGCTTCCTTGAGAAAAAGGACAAGTACTCCACCTTTATGGGCGGCAACTGCCCCCTGCATGAGATCGTCACCGGCACTGAGGGCAAGCCCAGTCTGCTCATTATCCGCGACAGCTACACGGACAGCCTCCTCCCTCTCCTGCTCGACGACTTTTCCGAGATACATGTCCTCGACCTGCGCTACTACCGCGCCAGCCTCAAATCGTACATCGAGCAGAACGATTTTGACAGCGTCCTCGTCTGTTACAGCGTCTCGAACTTCAGCACGGACTCGAACATCTTCGTGCTCAGCAGGTAAACACTCGCTGTCAGTGAAAGTTAATATTAGAATAACGGCACGGCCCAATGGGCCGTGCCGTTTGCCTTGTTTAATCTTCATCTGTCCGGACCACCGGGGCAAATACCATTTTGCATGACGGGCAGTATTGTGCGCGGGCCTTGGCGACCGTGAAAAAGTCGGACCAAAAGCCCTCTTCGGTCCTGCGCAGGCGGAACCTGCCGTCATAACCAGGCTTGCCGTCGGCTCCCAGCGGGTAAAACCAAATGGCATAGGTGGAACACAGCGCGCCTTCCGCAAGCTCGCCGCCGCAGATCGCGCACTTCATATCACTTTGCCTCGTGCTTGCCCTTGGGCTGCCTTATCTCGCCGCCAAAGGCGAGGATGGAGACAAGCGAGGCGCCCACGGTCGCGATAGCGTCCAGGAACACGGAGAACCACAGCGTCGAGAAACCGAGCGCCGCTATGACTATGAGCACAAGCTTTACAAGGGCAGCCCCGCCTACAACGGCGGTTGATAGCATCCTTGCATAGCGCGAGACGGCTATTGCCTGGGAAACCTTGTCCACGCTGCCGCCGAAGATGGTGATGTCGGTGCCGACGGGCATAGTCAGCGCCTCAACGCCGGTCATGGCGATATCCACGTCCGCGGCGCTGTGCGAGCCTCCAAAGACCTCGCCGCTGCCGACGAAGGCGAGCAGGCGGCCGCGCACGCAGCCCTGCTTTATGTCGGCCAGTGTGCCGCGCATCTTCTCCCTGTCGCACTCGGAGTAGTATTCGGAGATACTCAGCGCAGAGGCGGCGCGGGCCGCGGCGTCGCGGCTCTCGTCCGTGAACATGATAATGCCATCCATGCCGCAGGCACGCAGCTCGGCCACGCCCTCGGCGGCGTCGGCGCGCAGGGCATCCGCCATGACTATGCGGCCCGCGTATTCGTCGCCGATGGAGATATAATAGGAGTAGTCGTCCGTGACGTCCGCCTCGGGGACGGAGACGCCCTTTATCATCATGAGGTCGCGGCTGCCCACGCAGATGCGTATGCCGTCCACCTTGACCTCCACCCCGCTGCCGGGGATCTCGACGAAGTTTTCAATGAGGTCGATATAGATGGTGTCGCCATAGCAGGCGATGACGGAGCGCGCCTGAGGCGTGTTGGAATAGGCCAGAGCGTGCGCGGCGATTTTGAGCAGGACTTCCGGCTCCATACGCTCGGACTTTATCGCCGTGACCTTGGGGCTGCCCTCGCTGAGGGTGCCGGCCTTGTCAAAGGCGACGGTGCCGACGGAGGCTGCGCTGTCCATGGCGCTGCAGCCGTCATAGAGCACGCCGTTTTTCGCGGCGCCGCACATGGCGCATAGCCGGATGAGCGGCATTGCCACATTGAGCGCGCAGGGGCTCGCCAGCACCAGC